>JACCDX010968340.1_pt1 | contig 83216 bp, 92 predicted proteins | sample 7449681 | NCBI WGS metagenome assembly JACCDX01 (sample SAMN15323450, study PRJNA562643) | freshwater metagenome | isolation source: river surface water | place: USA:Blue River Watershed | collected 2017-08-18 | reverse complement strand
TATCGCACCTTTGACGAGTTGATGGCATCCGTGTCATCTGACTTTCGTATGTATAATCTTGAGGGGATGATTGAGCCAGCTGATCTTATCAAAGTTGCTCAACGTGTTTCTTATGATCTTGGTCTTCGTATCAATAAGACAAAAGAGATAGTGCTTGAGATTACAAAAGGAAAAGCTCGCTTACCTCTTGACTTCTATGTGCTTAACAATGCAATGTTGTTAGGTCAGTATAAAGTAAAGACTCCTGTAATGGCAGGTCGTCAAACAGAAGAGTTGAGTCTTGTTGTTGACCCTAGTGTTTGTGCATCATGTGGTTCTGAAGCTACTGTTTGTGGATGTAGTAATACATATACTACATCAACTCAACAAAATGGTGACAACTGTGGAGAGGTAATACTTGTTGAGAAGATCAGAAACGAGGTTAGAATCTACGATCACTTCGAAAGAGTACATATGAACCCAAGTAAGTTTTTATCTCGTTACGCTCAAAGTATGGGGCTTGCAGGAGATAGCACTGTTTGGAGAGCGGAGATCAAGAATGGTTTTATTCATACTAATCTAACAGAGGGTAAGATCTATATAAACTACGAAGGAGCTTTAGAAGATGAAGATGGTAACTTATTAGTTCTTGATCATCCAATGATTAACGAATACTATGAGTATGCTTTAAAGAAACGTATTCTTGAAAACTTGTTTATGAACGGTGAGAATACCGTTACTAATCAGATTCAACTTATTGAACCGTTGTATAGAGCTGCAAGAAACAATGCTTTATCAATAGTTAATACTCCTAACTTCCAGGAGATGCATGATCTATGGGCTAAGAACAGAAAAGCTCAATACAATAGATACTATGCAATGTTTAGTTCAGCTTCAAATACTACCTTTAAGTAATGGCAACATCACCAAAAGATAACGCTAGTGTAATCAATACCTTCTCAAAAGGTATGATGAAAGACCTTAACGAAACCTTCGTTGGTGAAGGTGTATGGTTGCATGCACGAAACGCTGTCAACAACTCACATGATGGGCAAGTTGGTGTTCTTGGTAATGAGCCAGCTAACCTACATACAGTTGACTTACCATATACACTTATTGGTTCTATACCTATTACAGATGGTACATGGGCTTTATTTACAACAGACAACGTTGATTCTGAGATTGGTATCTTTGATGCTAACCTTGGAACATACAAGACTGTTGTTAATGACCGTGGGTTAAACTTTCATAAGAACAACCTTATCACAGGGGCATCTCGCAAAGGATTTGATTGTGGATATAAAGTATACTTTGATGATGGTCGTCGTAATCCATCTCGTGTATTAGATCTTGATAATGTTCCTTATGTTACAAAGAAAGTAAAGCAAGGTGAGTGTTACATTGAACAATCAACAGGAGTTCTTGACGTTGAGCAGATGCGTCTTGCTCAAATCTTAACTATACCTTGTGTTAATATAGAAAAAGGTAAAGCTGCTGGTACATTACGTAATGGTTCTTATCAAGTAGCGATTGCTTATTCAATCAATAGTATTCGTGTTACTGACTATCTTGTTGTATCTGAAGTACAAGGTTTGTTTGAACATGATGGAGAAGGAGGTAGTTTAACCGTTGATATCTCTAATACAGACCAAGATTTTGATGAGTTTGAGTTAGTACTCATCTCAGTAGTAAATAATCAAACTACGGCCAAAAGATTAGGTATATACTCTGTTAATCAGAACCGTGTGTACATTGATTCTGTTGAGCCAGATCTTATTACAATACCACTTGAGCTTATCCCATTAGTAACTCCAGCAATTGAATCATCTGATGCAACATTTAGATTAAACAACTATCTTGTTAGAGTTGGTATACAAAGCAAGTTTGACTTTAACTATCAACCATTAGCTAATAAGATCCAAACTAAGTGGGCAAGTGTTGAGTATCCTGCAAACTACTACGTAAAAGGTGGTAACAATACAGGATACATGAGAGATGAGCAGTATGCTTTCTTTATCAGATGGATATACAATACAGGTGATAAGTCAGCATCATACCATATTCCTGGTAGAGCTCCTCGTACAGATGAGCGTAACTACTTATTTTCTGCAGATGCAAGTGCTATTGAAGGAGATGAGTCACCAGAAGTATGGAAAGTAAAGAACACAGCTGAGGTTTTATCTGTTCCTAATACACCACGTGCAGACGGTGGTGTTGTTATTGCTGAAGGAGAGATGGGTTTCTGGGAATCTACAGAGATTTATCCAGATAATAAACCAGAGATTTGGGGTAACTTATGTGGAGAAAAGATTAGACATCATAAGTTTCCTGATAACTCATTAGCTGAACAAGTATATCATCAGTCACAAGGTGGTGATAAGATACGTATTCTTGGAGTTAAGTTTGAGAATATCTCTGTACCAGTAGATAATGCTGGTAATCCATTAAATGATATTATTGGATATGAGATCCTTAGAGGTTCAAGAGAAGGTAATAAGACTGTTGTTGCAAAGGGTTTATTAAACAACATGCGTCAACATGATATGCCTGATCAACCAGGAGTAAAAGGTTTATATCAGAACTATCCATACAATGACTTAAGAGAAGATCTTTTCTTAACGTCAAACAAGAGCTTTATTGATCGTGGTGCAAGAAACAATCGTTTAGAAGATGGTCTTAAGGAATATAGAAAAGACATGTTCTCTTTCCATAGTCCTGATACATCATTCTCTAAACCATATCTTTCAGCATCTGAACTTAAGGTTTATAGTGAAGTATATGGTACATCTGAAGGATCATTCAAGTATGTATACAAGCATCCACAGTTTAAGATTTTAAGTGAAGCTGCAAAAGGAACTATTGATGCGTTACTTAGCACTCTTATTGCAACTAATCTCCTTACAAATGCGGCGAAAACTATTAAGTTTGGCGGCACGGAAGGACAACCATTTGAGTTCTCGTTAGGTGGTGCTGTATCAACACCTTCTCCTCCTGCTGCTGCTGGTACATTTGGTGGTGAGGTTGCTGCTGCTGTATCAGTTGCTGCTTATGTTGCAAACTTAGCTGTTTATACAGCAAACATTGTAGCTTTAGTTTATGCTGCTAAGTTATTAAAAGATCAGTATAGTGAAAAGGTAATAAACGTTGTTGCAAGCATGATACCAAAGCGTCAGTTTGCAACACAGTATGACTCACATGGATTCTATAGCAACTACAGTATTAACACAGGTGTTGATAATGCTCGTAGAAAAGTAGCTGATGCTTTCTATATCGGAGACAACTTACAGTCTTACAATGAGTATAGAATCAATAACTTACACAGAGGTAAGTATGTATTAGTTAATACTACTCGTGAGTTTGATGCTCCAAAAATAGTTGACACTAGTAGAAATACAAAGACACAGTTACAGACTGATCTTAACACAACGGTTAAATCTGCGATCTCAGGATACTACGGTGCCATTAAATCAGCGTTTCCATCTCAGTATGGTCAGCTAGAATCTATCAAGCAAGTTCCTGTATATACATGTGTATATCAAACTCAACCAGATAAAACAAAGGTTTATTCAACTGATGTATTATTTGGTGGAGATATTTACATTGGTCGTTACACAGAAAAGAATCCGTTCTTATTCTTCCATGATTGGTTGTACGATCAACAAGATGAGTTGTTATATGACTACCGTGCAAGAATGTCTGTTGCTTATCCAAGATATTGGTTAGAGAATACAGATGCGAAACGTTTAGTATCAGATGGTACAACAGCGTTCTCACATCTTGACGATAGACATGAGGTTGATGCTTATGTTAACAGAGGACACTTCTACTTATTCTGCAATGGAGTTAGAGACTTCTTTGTAGAGTCAGAAGTAAACTTAGCATATCGCGATTGGGATGAGACTCCTGATAAGCGTCACTACGATCCAGATAAGTATACTGATCTTACATCAATGTTTAGATCAGACATTATGAAGAAGGGTAACTACTACAAGTATGATTACTCTCTTAGTGTATCTAAGTTATACAACAACTATGTTAGTTGGGGATCAATGCAGCCTCGTAGCTACGATCCAAAAGTAGCTGAGCAATGTTATAGTTACTCACCAAACAGAATCATGTATTCTCTTCCTCAAGAGCAAGAGCAAATGCAAGATAACTGGGTGCGTTTCTTACCTAACAACTACATTGATATGAGTGGTAGAGTAACAGCTCTTAAGTCTGTTGGTCACACAGGAGCCCTTATCATGTTAGAGAATGAATCACCAATAATGATTCAAGGTGTTGACTCACTACAAACAGATGCAGGTATCAAGATTACTGTTGGAGATGGAGGTTTATTTAACCAACCAATGAGAAACATTATGAATACTGATGATGAGTACCAATATGGCTCATGTCAGAGTAAGTATGCTATTGTTGGTATACCAGCTGGTGTATTTTGGGTATCTCAGGAACAAGGTAAAATATTCCAGTATGCGGGACAGTATAAAGAAATCTCAAGAAACGGCAACAAGTGGTGGTTTGCTAAGTATCTTCCTTCACAGTTGCTCAAAGCTTTTCCAAACTTTGCTCACTACGATAATCCTCTTATTGGTGTTGGTTGTAACATGTCCTATGATAATACTAATGAGATCTTATACATTACTAAAAAGGATTACAAGCCAATAAACAAAGATCTTAAGTACGATACAATAAACGGATTCTACACACTAGGAGAAGAGTTTATTGATAATGGCGTTGTTAAACAAACAAAGACTGCTGTAACTCTTGGAGATCCATTACATTTTGAGAATGCATCTTGGACAATGAGTTATGATGTTAAGAACGAACAGTTTATATCAATCCATGACTGGCATCCTAACTTTATTATTCCAGCAAGAAGTTCATTCTTGACTGTACAAGATAAAGGTATATGGAGACATAACAGTAGAACAGACTTATATTGTAACTTCTATGGTGTTGATTATCCATTTGAAGTAGAGTATGTAGCATCAACAGGTGTTAATGTAGCTACTGTAAAGAACGTTGAGTACATTCTTGAGTGCTTTAAGTATCTAAATGATGGTAATGATAAGTTCCATCTTCTTGATGATAACTTTGATAGAGCTTTAGTATATAATTCAGAACAAGTATCAGGTTACTTAGACCTTAACTTAAAGAGAAAGGATGATCCTATAAGCTTGTTACTATATCCAATGGTTCAATCTGATAGCATAAAGATCAACTATTCAAAAGAAGAGAACAAGTATCGCTTTAACCAGTTCTGGGATATTACAAAGAACAGAGGTGAGTTTGTTGGTAACGAGGTTCCTATGTTTAATGTATCGTCAAACGGATATACAAGAGCTCTTAATCCAAAGTATGTTGACTATAAGAAGTCAGAGATTGAGCGTAAGAAGTTTAGACACTATGCAAACCGTGTATTCTTACGTAAGATAAAGAGTGGTTCAACCAAAATGTTATTCAAGATAATAAGCACTAAGCTACAAATCAGTCAACGATGAGTTTTAACAGATCATTATTAACACAGATTACAAAGGATCTAAACAAAAAACCAAGTAAGCCAAAGGTTCCAAAGAATCAATGGCAACATCCTGGTGAGGTAACAAACATCCCTTCTAATAACATTACGATGGATGGTGTTAGCTATCCTGTGTTAGGTGTTCCTAATGTTGGACAACCTCAGATGATGTATCCTAATCAGCAATATTCTTATCCTGGTGCTAGTAGTGTTATGGAGTATCCTTTTATGGATGAATATGCTGAGATGGCTAAAGGTGGTCAACACGGTGGATTAGATAGATGGTTTGCAGAGAAGTGGGTTGATGTTAAGACTAGTAAACCTTGCGGTAGACAAGAAGGTGAAAGCAGAGCAGGTTATCCAGCATGTCGTCCTTCAAAAAGAGTAAGTGAAGATACACCAAAAACAGCAAGTGAGTTATCAAGTGCTGAACGTGAAAAGTTTAAGAGATCAAAAACTTCTAGTGAGCGTATTAACTATCAACATAGAAGAAAACAATACGGTGGAGATATAATGGATTATAACTACGATTACCCAACAGAACTAATGGCAAAAGGCGGAAACGTTCCTACTAACCCAGCACTATGGTCAAGAGCTAAGTCAGCAGCTAAAGCTAAGTATGATGTATATCCATCTGCTTATGCTAATGGATTTGCTGCTAAGTGGTATAAGTCACATGGTGGAGGCTGGAGAAAAGGTCAATATGGTATGGAAGTTATGGGACAGGGTGGTACAAACAATCCTGGTTTTCAAGCACTGCCTGACTATGTTCAACACAAGATATTATCAGAGATGAACTTTGGTGGATATATACCTGAGTTTGGTAGTGGTGGTTATACTGTTACAAGAAGCTCTGATAGAAAAGGTAAGACGCACAAAGTAACTGGTCCAGATGGTACAGTTAAATACTTTGGCGATTCTAAGTTAGGACAACATCCAAAAGATCCAGAACGTAAAGCAGCTTTCTATGCACGTCATAAAAAGAACTTAGATGCTAATCCTTACTTCAGAGCTTTTGCTAGAGCTACTTGGCAAGACGGAGGTCAGACTGATTCTACTCTTGAAAATATTGCAGAAGTATTTGACCCAACAGGAATTACTTCTTGGGATGATGTATATCGTTCCGCAGTAGATCCAAACTCTAAGTGGTATGAAACAGGTATTGAAATAGCTGGAGCTTTACCTTTATTAGGAAAACTAGGAAAGTTAACTAAAGCGGGTATTCATCTTAAAAAATATAAAGGCTTAGATAAAGTATTATATAATGCTTTACCAAAGAATGCAACTCTTTCAAAAACTATTGATACTATTGGAACAGCTGGTAGAGGCTCAGATGCTTATCAAGCAATACAGCAACTACCAGGTAATAAGTTTTTACCATTTGCTGAAGGTGGTCAGACACGTAATGAACGCGAGATGGTAGAAGGTATTGCTGATATCTTATCACAAGTAAGAGATCCACAAAACCGTGCTGAGATTGCTAAGCAGATGATGTCTGATTTTAGACGTGATGACGTAGCTTACAATCAACAGAAGTTCTTAGAGATGTCAGAGTTAAAGTATGGTGGCATGCAGAAGTATCAAACAGCTGGTCAAGTTATTAAACCAAAGAAAGGATACATCGATCTATCAGAGTATGGTTATAACGCATTAGATGCTGAAGGTATTGCAAAAGCTGAGGAGTTAAACAAGATGTATCCTGGTTCTAAGTTTGTTTGTACCGCGAAAGGATGTGCTGATATTGCAAGACAGATTGGCGATGCAAAAGGATATGACTTTGGTAGAAATAATGCTTGGGGATATAGAGGTAACATTCCTGAACTATACGTTAACCCAGGGTATAAAGAAGAACTAGAGGCAGGTAAACCGTTACATGATCCAAGAAGTTATGGGTTTCCAGAAGAAGTTAAACAACTATCTGGTGTATTAGTTGGTCTTAACCGTAAAGATAACTTTGATGGTAAGATGGCTAAAACTACGGCTGAAGCTAATGATAGTAGAGACTATACTAACCGCATGCTGTATGCTGGCAATAATGCTGGTCATGAACATATTGGTTATTTTGGTGACGGTATGATGTATCATGGTACAGCATCAAGTAAAGATCATCCTGCATTCTATGTTATTGATGATCCAAAAGATGGTATTGCTTTACCTGGTATATCAAAGTATAACGTTGTTAATGCAATGGGTGAGCCTGGTCTTATGGATAGAGCAGCTAGTACTTTTAATAGTGTTACTGGTTCTGTAGCAGATGCGTTTAATGACTTCAAAGCTAAGTTTATAAAGCAACAAGGTGGTACTGCTTATAACGAGATGGTACAACGCTTAGCTTATAAAAAGAAAGGTGGTTTATTAAAAGCACAAGTTGGTAAACAAAACCCATTCTTCCCTAATCTTAATCCTGAACAAGAAGCAGCTGATGCTCAAGTACAAATGCCATCTGATACAAATCCATTTGGTGTATATGATGCAGTATCTCAAGAAGGGGCAGGTATTGCAGGTCAGATGAAGAGTAAGATATTAAAAGAGAATACAGCAACTACTGCTACAACAACTGATCAAAAGAAACAGCAGAAGTCTAATCCTATGCTTAATCCTTTCTTTGCACTTAACACATTTATTGGTGGAGCTAATCTTAATGCACAAGCAAAAAGAGAAGAAGCAAACCGTCAGATGTTACGTTCTCAGAATGCTACATGGAATCAACAGTATGATTCAATAATGAATCGTGGAGATTACTCTCAAGGACCAAGCTCATATGGTTTATACAAACCAGATCAAATGAGTGTTCCTGGTTTCTTTGCTGATGGTGGTTTAACAAGTCTTGATGTTGCTTTAGGTATGGCACCAACAATGGTTCCTAATCTTACACCAGATTTAAACTATGCTGCTTTTGATATGCCAGCAACGAAATCCCCTGAAGTGGCAACACCTGCAAGTCCTGAATCATATAACGTAGCACCTGCTGCTGATGTTGCTGGTTTAGAATTAGATCCAGATAAGATGCTTGAAGCTATTGCTGGTACAGAATCTGGTTCAAAGAAAGGACAATCAAAAGTTGGTATGCGTACTAAACTTATTGGAGATGGTGGTAAGAGAGCTAGTGCTTCAGGTACATTCCAAATCACTGATGGTACTCTTAAGCAGATTTACAAGAAAGATCAGTTTAATGATGCCTTCCCAACGTTTAATGCGTTTAAAGCAGCCTTTGATAAAGATCCACAAGTTGAGTATCAAGCTGCTAGATCACTTGCTGTTGATCATATTAAGAACTATGGTGTCTACGCTTTAGGTGCATGGTACTATCCTGAGTTTGCTTCAAGAGCAGCAAAAGGAGATATGACTGTAATGAATCAAATCCCAAGAGCAGACTATGGTAATAGAATGACATGGGGTCAAAACTTTAATAAGAACCTAAACAGTTATAAGAAAGCACTTAGTAAATCACAGTTTGGCGGTGAGATGGAACTTACTATGGAAGAGATACAGCAGATTAAAGCTATGGGTGGTAAAGTAGAGTTCTGTTAAACCCTTGAAGTTTAGCTTGTTAAACTAGCAATATTTTAGTAAATTATAGAGTAGATACTATATTATTATGAAGAAGTATAAAGTAAGAGTTACGCTTAATCAGCCACGTCAGTATCAAGCTGGTGGTCAGCCGATGTTTACTCAAGAAGAGCTATTGGCTCAAGCAGCAGGTATTGAATCTGCATATCCAAAAGCAATAGCTAATCCTTCGGTGTATGACTATTTAGCGGCTCATGGTCAAGCAGCTAATGCTGACTACCAATCTCGCAAGAAGATAGCTCAGAACCTTGGGATTAAAAACTATAAGGGTACGGCAGAGCAAAATCTTCAGATGCTTGAGATGCTTAAAAATCAAAAAGACTTATCTTCTTTATTAAAAGAACAAGCAGCTCCTCAATCCAAAAATAAAAGATCTGGCTTGCCAACAGCAACAGATCCTTCTTGGAATACACCAATGCCTTCTCCTGCTAGTGGTATGAGATATATACCTCAACCTTTTGGAGCTCCTGGTAATATTGCACCTGCTACTAATAATGATGATAGCTGGGGTAAAGCACCAGTCAAAAAAAGCAAACGTTCTACGTTACCAGCAGCACCTGATAATTCTTGGGAAGATCAAGGACCACTTCCTGCAAGCGGTATTAGATATATCCCACAACCTTTTGTTGGTGTTGCAAACTATGGAGATGGTTGGGATGATGCTCCATCTGTTTGGGAATCAATAATCCAAGGTCCTGTATTCTATCCAAACTTGCCTGCAAAAAAAGGAAAAGCTAAAACACCTGTAGTTACTAACATGCCTAGTTGGGCACGTAACAGAATACCTGGTGATCAGATGGGTGATGGTTGGGATTCAAAGCGTCCTTTCTATATGCCACAGAATATCTTTGGTAGAGAAGAAGGCGGTGAGATGATGGCTTACGGTGGACAATCTGGTCTTGGTTTAGATCTTGGTTCTCGTGTTATTGATAATGAGATGGGTCAACCAGATCCATATGCTGTTAAAGATACCTTACAAGCTGTACCAAGAGATATGGCAAACTTAGAAGCTGAACGTGGTGAAACTGCGTATGGTGACTTAGATAACGATGGTGAGATGGAACACTCAAAGATTGGCGGTAAGCGTCACTCGCAAGGTGGTACTCCATTAAACTTACAACCAGGTACATTTATCTATTCTGATACAAAAAGCATGAAGTTAAAAGGTCAAGCTTTAGCTCAGTTTGGTAAATCTGTTGGTTCAAGCAAAGGATATACTCCTGCTGATTTAGCTAAACAGTATGAAATAAACAAATATAAAGCTATCTTAGCAGATCCAAATGCAGATCAGTATCAGAAACGTACTGCTGAGATGATGATGAACAACAACAAGTTAAAGCTTGCCCAGTTAGCGTTAGCTCAAGAAGCAAAGAAAGGATTCCCTCAAGGTATCCCTCAAGCTGCTATGATGGCTTTACCTCCAGAGATTGCAGAACAGTTACAAGGAATGCAAGAACCGCAAGGTATGGAACAATCACCTGAAGCTATGGAGTATCAAAAGCGTGGTGGTTCAACATTCTCAGGTAATGCATGGTATCAAGAAGGTGGTATTAATAATCCAGGCTTCAAAGCTTTACCAGATTACGTTCAAGAAAAGATTACATCTAATATGGCTTATGGTGGTATTCATTTAGATCCATCAAAGAAAGGTACATTCAAAGCTCAAGCTACACGCATGGGGATGAGTACCCAAGAAGCTGCTGCACACATCTTAGCAAATAAAGATGAGTATTCACCAGAGATGGTTAAGAAAGCTAACTTTGCTAGAAACTTTGCAAAAGAAGATGGTGGTCTTGTTGAATATCAAACAGCAGGTCAAGTACAGAGAGTTCCAGTTTATTCTCCACAAGATCAAGCTACTCTTAGTTCATTGATGCCAAACTATAATGTTGGCATGCCGTTGAATGCACGTACTCCAGGATCAGTTCCTGTAATGCAATCAAAAACTAAAGCTGGTGTATACGGAGAAGAGAACTGGTGGGATGCTGCACATCAAGCAGACTTTAAGCAAAGATTCCCAGAGTTCTTCCAAAACGCTCCAACATGGGATCCAAGAATACCTGGTGCTACAAGAGCTTTCCAAGAGTATGTTAATCCACAGTTGATAGCAGCGGGTCTTTCTCCTCTTGCTACAGATGATAAGTTTGGTGAGTTAACGTATAGTACTCCTTCATTAACTCCTTATAATAAGCTTCCTTTAAAGAAGCCAGGTCTTCCAGTTAATATTCAACAACCAGTTATTGGACAAACAAAACCTGTATCTTATTGGACAGGTGATGACGAAGCTCAAATGGGACCTGAAGAAACAGCACCAGTAGCAGCTAAGCAAGCTTCAGTAAAACAAGTAGCTAAAAAGCAATCTGCTGATAGATTTTCTTATATGACACCAGATAAGTTAGCAATGCTACAATCTTTATTTACAAGAGCTGGTGTTCCAACAATGACTCCGTTTGTTCAAGCTCCTGATTATGTAAAACAAGAAGCTGCATTTGTTGATCCTACAAGACAGTATGCTGCAGTTGCTGAACAAGCAAATATGCAGAACCAAGGCTTACGTACATTTGGTAGACCACAAGCTAATCTTGCAGGAGCTAGTCAAATAGCAGGTAAGCAACTAGAAGCTATATCAAATATTGGTGCTGCAACAAACATGCAGAATGTTGGTATTGCTAATCAAGTTAATGCTACAAACACTGCCCTTGAGAATCAAAACTTAGCACAAAGAGCACAAGCTGCTAATATGTTAGGTGAGATGGTTAATAAGTATAACTTAGAGAACTTCTCAATGAGAGATGCTGCTGATAAGCAAACATTAGCTGCATATCAGAATGCATTTATGAATAGAGCTATGCTTGATATGGTTAATAGATCTAATCCATACTTTGCAATGGATCCTATTACTGGTAGATCTACATTTAAAGGTGGTAAGAATCCTTTTAACTCAACAACTGGTAGTTCTGCTGCAGGTATGAATACATATCCTGATTTGTTAGCTTATGCAACTAAAACATTAGGTATGCCTCAAGCAATGGCTGAGAAGTGGGCAGAATCACAGTTATCTGGTAAATCAACTAGAACTACAACAGATAGTAACTACGATGGGTATCCAGACAAGCAAGTAGCAAGTATGATGGGTGCTGTTAATCCATTCTTAGCAATGTTCGGGCAACGTTAAACCCAATAAGTTTAAGTTTAAACTTAACATATTTTTGTGTATATTATTAATGTACTATGGCATCAGTAAATCCATATCCTTCAGGGAATAACGCAATAGCTCCTCTTCCTTTATTTACTCCAGACTTTGGAGCAATAGGCACGTTGTTACAACGGAGGTCAGCTATGTATGAGCAAGGCTTTAATCAAATAAAAGCTGCAAACGATTCTATTGTCAATGCTCCATTAACTAATCAGAATAACGAAGTCTTAAGAACTCAATACTTACAGCAAGCACAGCAACGTCTTAAAGATATATCTAGTATGGATTTATCTGAAGGTAGAAACGTTGATGAGGCTCAGTCTGTATTTGCTCCATTCTGGCAAGATAAGTTTATGTTAAAAGACATGGCTTATACTAAACAAGCTCAGTCTGAAATAAGTAAAGCATTTGCTGCAAGAGATTCAACAGACGAAAAGATTAGAGCTACGTATAGTGATACTGCTATTCAGTATATTCAGAACGGTTTAGATCCATTACGTACAGCGAATAGAACAGAAGAAGATTTTTCTAAAGTACAACAGCGTCGTTTCATTAGATCTCAAAATATTATGGGAGATATTGAAAAGCTACGTAAAGATGCTGGCTTTGAAGTACAAACAGTTGATGCATCTGGTCCACAGATAGTAACTACTACAAATGGTGTTAAGTCTTTGACATCTTATAAGAACTTTATTCAAGCTAACTGGAAACCAGAGTATGATGATTATCTACGAATGGAGATGACAGTTGCTCATGAACGCTCTGTAAAAGAGAAGATGAATCAGTTTGGAGTATCTGAGATGGAAGCAAAACAGATGATTGGTAAAGATTATCTTGCGGACACAAGAAAGACTTATGAGAGCGGTAAAGTAGAACTTACAGCAAATATTGCTGGTATTGATTCACAGTTAGAAGAACTTAAGAAGACTAAAGTAACTCCGAATAACTCTGCAGCTTTAATGCAGAAGTATAGAGAACTAGAAGAAGCTAAAAAACAGTATGGTAAACAGATCTCTGACTATGATGAGCGTTTAACTGATATTGATAAAAACTACGAGTCTAATCTTAGAGGTGTTACAGCAAACGGTCCTGTTTATTTTACCCAGTATGGTAAGATGAAGAAGATGAACGATATTGCAAACGCATTAGCTTCTGCTATTAAGCAAGATGTTAAAAAGAACGATGCTTTTTTTGCAACTGATGACTTAAGAATAAAGCTTGAAGACCAAGATATAAAAAGAGAAACCTTACAGTTCCAAAAAGATATTGCTCTTGGCAAATATCCATATAGTGCAGCTGGTAAAGCAATTCTAGGTACTGGTCCTGATGGAAGTCCTCAAGTTAGTTTTGGTGGAGGAGGTAATGATGGTACATTAAATGGTCAAGATACTACTCCAGAAGGAAAAGGAAAGACTCAGTTTGATACACCAATGGTTACTGGTATCAATACTCAAGCTCAGATCACAAAAGCTAATGCTTATGAAGTATATGTTGATAATGTTACAAAGCAACGTTACTCAGCATATAACAGTATCTTTAGTGCTATAGAGAAAGACGCAGATTTACAAGGTATATTACCTACTGATTTTGTTAAGTCATTACGTGCAGCTGATGGTATTACTCCTGCTTCTGCAAAAACTAAATACAAAGATGAGGTTTTTACAAAGCTAAAAGAAAAAGGTATTATACCTGCTGATGCTAAGTATGACTATGCTTCTGGACCAACTCGTGTAGTTAATGCAATTACATCTTGGATGTATAATAAGTATAGTGAGAAGTACAAGAGTGGTAAAGCTACTGATAACGAGTTAGATATATATAATGAGTTAGAGCAATCAAGAGATGCTATAAATGAATGGGGCTTACAGAGTAAAGAGCAAAAAGATTTAGTTAATAAGGCTCTTGCTAATGATAAGTATGCTCCTATTAGAACAGGAACTCCTGGTAATTATAAAGTATTAGATCCTTCCACACTTACATCTATTGCAAGTAAAAAATATAGTATTAGTTCTAAGGAGATATCAACTAAAGATCTAGTATCTATGCTATATTCAGGTGATGGTGTTGTTAAATATGATATACCATGGTCTGATAAAGCAGGAAACTATCATTCTGGAAGACAGTATGTAGTATCAAAAAGTACTGGTGAGGAGTATAATGTTAGCGGTTATATTTCAAAGTTTAAAGATGATTATGACTTTGCAAAACTAGCTCCCTTGTATAAATCTGTTCAGTCTGAGATTGTACCGAACGCTAAATACTATATTGATAGATTAGGTAAAGTAGGTATGGTTACTACTTATACATCAGATGGTAAGCGTGATACTTTAGATAAGGGTCAGTTATTAGTTACTGAAGCTTTAGCTGGTAGTAACTTTGAACAAGCTGATGGTAATGGCGGTGTTGCTAACATTGATGCTTTAGTACAACTTGGTGCTGATAGAGAAAAAGTTATTACTTTCTTTAATACAACTGCAAGAGATGGTGGTAATGCATTAGGTCGTGTTGATTATACAACAATAGGTAAAAACGGTAATCCTTCTGTAATCATCGGTTATAAACAAGAGCTTTTGAAAGAAGAGAGTAAGTCAGGTAGTGGTATATTAGATGAAAAGTCGATTGCTGCTATTGGTCGTTTAGGTATTGAAGTAAACCTTGCTAATGGTATTAAGTTAAAGAATGCACCATCTGTTCAAGAAGCTGGTTATATCTCAAAGGTTCTTACTCAAGGTGAGATTCTAAAGAGCAATCAAATGGATGAAGTAGGTGGTTTTAAATACATCCTTAAACAAAACTCAACTGGAGATGGTGTAATGATTAAGATAGATCAAAAAAACTTAAGACAGGAAGTTGGTCCAGATGGTAAAACAATTATTGCTGGGGAGAATGAGTTTGTTGAGGGTAGTTGGCAAAACATATCATATGCTCAAATGGCTCCTGAAGAGTTGTATCAGTATATTCAAAAGCAAAAAATACAAAACTACAAGCGGTTAAGAGATTTTAGAATTGCTGCTGCACCAAAGCAACAAAGTAATGTTACATTAGGAGATTTATTAAATAACCAGTAATAGATGGAGTCTATATTAAACTCGCTCAATAATAGCCTTGGAGGTCCTGATATTAAAACACCAGACTTAGAGCCAAAGCTGTTAGATTTTATCGATCCTTTTGAGCAACGTGGTCAAGAACAAGCACAACAACTAGTTAGCTCATCTACTGCTGATCCTACGGCTTCTTTTTTATCAGGAGCATTGGCAGGTGGACCTTCTTTGTCCACTCAAATGCAGCCAATAAACTTTAATCCTGAGCAGACACAGTTAGATAGATATACTAACTCATCATACTCTGCTGAGCTCGGTTTTGATCCTAGAAGAAATAATGAAGAGTTGTATGCGTCAAGACAAACTTGGGGTGATACAATGGGTAATGCTTTTGCAGGTGCAGGTCGTTTAGCTTCTAATACATTCCTTGAGGGATGGAAAGGCTGGGGAAGACTTGCTGATGCAATGACTTCTTTTGATGCATCAAAGCTACAACCAGATGAAACAGAGATGTATCAGATGGCAAAGATGCAAGAAGATGTAATGAATAAGTACGCTATCTTTAGAAGTGCTGATTCAGAGAAGTCTGTGTTTAACAAGCAATTCTTTGGTGATCTTGTTCAGAACTCAGGTTTTGCAGTTGGTGCGATTGCTCAAGCTTTATCAGAAGAGTTATTAACGTTTGGTGCATCTAGTTTATTCTCAGCTACAAAACTTGGAATGCGATTCATGAAAGGGGTTGATAAGCTTCAAGACGTTGAAGAGTTTGCAAGATTAAACAAATCACTTGGAGATATCTATAAACAAGAAGGATTAGCAAAGACTATATGGAAAGGTTTCCAGAAGTTTAATCCTATTGGATCTACTACAAACGCTATTGAGAAAGCAGTTGTTGCTGGTAAGAATGGCGCAGGTGCTGCTCAGATTGCAGCGTTAACCTTTGGTGGGTTTAGAAGAACATTAAGTGAAGCTAACATGGCTCGTTCAGAAGCCATTTTTGAAGCAGCTGGTACATACAAAGAACTTAAAGATCGTTTAACAGAACAGCATCTTGAAAGAACAGGTGAGTTACCAGTTGGTGAAGATTTAGAGCGTATTGATAGAGTATCAAAAGATGCATCCTCAGATAACTTCAACGTTAACTTTGGTATGCTATTTGCTCTTAATAGATTCCAGTTTGATAACATGCTTGGTCACTTTAATGCTGAGCGTAGATTATTCAAGAACGTTGGACAATATGCTGATGATGTATTAAAGGTATCAGGTAAGGTTGCTGATAAAGAACTAACTAAAGTATATCAAGTTGGTTCATTAGGAGCTCTTGGTGCAGCAAAAGAGATTGCTACTGACTTTGGTAAAAAGGAAGCAGCATGGCAAGTAAGTAAGTTTCTTGGAAAGAACTTATTCAAGTGGGAGACATCAGAAGGTTTACAAGAGTTATTCCAAGAAGGTTCTAACAAGGGTCTTCAGGATTATTACTATGACTTATATCATGGTAAGAAAGGATACTCTGGTAAGACTGATGCTATCATGAGTAGTGTTCAGAATCCATTAGCAGATACTCAAGGAATGAAGACATTCTTGATGGGTGCTGTTACTGGTCGATTATTATCTCCAATCAACTTTACAATGGGCAAAGTACAAGAACGTATGATGACCACTGATAAGCAGAGAGAAGAGATAAAGAAAGACAAGGCTGCTACTGTTGCTGCAATAAACGAGTTCTACAAGAATCCTTATGCTGTATTAAAAGATGAGATAGCAAACTTTAAGGTTCAGAACAAAGTTGCTGCTACAATGCAGGAAGCTGTTGGTAATAAAGATAAGTATACTTACTACAACTCAAGAGATACTGCATTTGCAAAAGCTGTTTCAGCTGCAAAGAAAGCAGGTATGGTTTCTGCTTTGATTGATACTATTAGAGGTCAAGGAGAATCATTTAGTGTTGAGGATGCAAAAGAAGCATACGGCTTAGATCCAACAGTTGATAGTGCTAAGTCTGTTAAGGAATACTTTAACAAGATTGCTGATGATGTTGAAACGTTTAACAAAACATGGGAAACGTTAAACGAAAAGTATGGTGATTTAATTCAACCAGATTTATACGCTGAAGGTAGTCAAGGTCAGAAAGATGCTCAGATGTTAAAGAGTGTTCTTGATGATTATATTGAGATGCTTGCAACAAACTCATTCAAAGCAAAGTCTGCTATTGAAAGAGCAAATAACTTATATACAAGAGCTGCGGCTAATCCTAATCTTGGAGGAGCTGCTTCTGCTGCATATAAAGTATTAGGTTCTCAAGCTAAGATGCTTGGTGAGATGGATCTTCTTATAAAGGAGATAGACAACCTTAAACAAGTAAAGAAGCGTACTCCTGAAGAGGCACAAACTCTTAAGTATAAAGAGCGTCAACTACAAGCTATTGCAAAGTGGTTAGACTCATGGGAGAAGTTATCTAATCGCGATGAGACTAATATGTCTAAGCGTGAGCAACGTTATGCAAAAGATGCTTACAAGAGATTCATTAACTACAAGACAGAAGAAGCTGGTTTAAACACTGCTCTTTTATCTAATACAGATATTGATGAGACTTATGAAGATTTATTAGAGTACATCCAGTTAAACAATGACTCTGAAGAACATCTTAATGCTTATAACTTCCTAGCAGATCCAACAAGTATTGTTGCTTTAGCTAATCGTATGAAGGCTGCAAAGAAAGTAGTACAAGAGCAGTTAGCAAAAGAAGCAAAGGATGAGGCTACTAAATCATTTACAGATGCTCTTACAGGAGCTGTAGCACCAGAAGATGGTGAGAATGTTACTGATCCTGATACATCTGACTTAACTGAAGATGTTGAAGATGCAGCAAGTGCACCAGAAAGTGGAAGTATAAATGTTGAAGCTCTTCTTGCAGATCTAAAAGAAGGTTATGTTCAAGTAATTAAGTTACAACAAGAGATATCTGAAGAAGGTGTAGGGGTTATGAACCCATATGCTTTTATTGCATTTAGCACAAAAGGTAGTCAGATCCTTTTAGACTATGGTGTTAATAAGAAAGATATAGCATTTAATATTGCCCATCCTACAAGAGAGAACTACACTGATGTTGAGTTTACTTATACAGGTGCTAAGTCATCTAATAATATTCCAACTGAAGTAGCAGAGCCTACAGAGGTTGAACCAACACCAGAAGTATCAACTGAAGATCAACCAGTACCAGTAACTCCAGAAGAAGCTGTTCAAGTTGAACAACCTCCAGTAGTTGCTGAAGCTCCAACTGAGACTCCAGTAGTTGTTGATGAAGAACAACTTGATCCTGAGCAAGAAGAATATGAAGCTAATCCTAACAATAGTCTTGAAGTAAACGGAGTTAAGTTTGTTCTTGGTAATTATATAGTACCAACTGATGGTTCAGAGATAGTAGTCAAAATTGTTTCTGTTGGTAAAGATAGAGTTTGGGTACAACATGGTAATGAATCAGAGTATGAGCTTACAGATAAGCAGTTAGCTGATTTCCTTACAAACAATGCTATTACTGTATCTTCTAATCCAAAAGCAAAAACAATGGTCACTCCAGTAGCTACGGTTACTGAAGCTCAGAAGAAAGAAGTACAGAAAGCAAAAGAAGCTCAAGAAGAAGATGTTGATCTTGATGCTCTTGAGTATACTACGGATAATGTTGATATTGATTATGTTGATGGTACAAATCCTGATACATCTGTTGAGGAAGATTCAAGAACTCCAATCAACTCTGGATCAAAGATTAACAATGCATCTGATAACTTTGTAGTATATACAGATAAAAAAGGTGTACGTAGATTAAAGCGTACTGACGGTAATGAGTCTTATCCATTAATCTTAGGAACATCTCGTATACAAGAAGGTACTCCTTTAATGTTTGAGATTGATTCTAACATTGCTGACTTTGATGATTATGATTACGTTCAACAAACTGGTATCACAAAGCGTAAGAAAGAAGACTTCTTTGATGCTGACGGTAAAATAAAACAAGAAGCTATTGATGACTTCCCAGTTGCTATCTATACTATGCATAATGGTAAAAAGATAAAGCTTGGATACTTACCAACAGTTAAGTTTGTTACAGCTAGATATTCTGACTCAGGAGTATTAGCTCACACAAAAGAACGTATTGTTACACCTGACGGTACCGTTATTGATAACCTTGCTATTCAACGTCAAGCTATTCTTGATCATAGAAAAGCATTGTTCAACGGCTTTAATAAAGATAAAGCAACTGTATTTACAAGTACTGTAATAGCAAAGTCAGTTGGTGTACTAAGAACTGACGGTTCAAAGAAACCATTGAAGCAAGCTTTAAGTAAGAATACTCAAGTTGCTATTATCAAGCAAGGTAAAGTACATGTTACTGATAAGTACTCTGAGAGTAATCTTTATGTACCAAACATTATTACTGACGGTAAAGCTAATGGATGGCCAGTTGCTATAATACCAACTCCAACAGGTAAGCGTCTTGCTTCTCTTGTTACAGTTCCTGTATTAAAAGACGGACATATTGATTTTATTCTTGGTTCATGGAGAGCGTTTCATAACTATAACGTTGATGTAGCAGCAGGAAAGAATGGTAAAGATAGTGATCTTGCTATTATCCAAGCTGTGTACAAAGCTTATGGTATTGAGTTTATTGACGGAGAGACTGCTGACTTTGCACGTTTAAGCAAGTATGTTAATGATTATATTACTCATACTAGCTCAAAAGCATACAATCCAATAAGTCAAGGTAAGGTTCACTTTAACATTACACCAAAAGGATACTTATCAATATGGCAAGTAAACACAGGTGATAAGAAGAAAGATAGTCTTATTATCGGAAACTTAGATGAGATATCAGAAGAAAAAATCAATAAGTTTTACGATATTGCAGCAAACTTAAGATACAGTATACGCTTTGGTACTGAGCAATCAGCAGGTATTGGTAATGATAAGTTAATGACTGATCTTACTATCAATCCTGATACTGGTGCTTTAGAGCAATCACAGCCTATGACGTATAACGAATATATGCTACAAACACTTGAGACTACATTAGAAGAAGGACGTCCTTACGATGAAGCTAACACAGATGCTGATGAGTTAGTACATTTCTCTAACCCTGTTGTTGTATTTGGTAATATAGATTCAGAGACTCCATCATCAGGTACTAAACCTGAAGTTGCACCAAAAGCTCCTACTCCTATAGCCCCAACTCCTAATGCACCTACATCTGATGCTATTAGTAAGTTAAAAGAAGAGCAGGCAAAAGAACTAGAGTTGGTTCGTAAACCAGTTCTTAATGGTAATGAGATTATTGATGATACAGATGGTTCTACTATTGATGAGTATGATACTGCAGAAGAAGCAATTAATGCATTACCTGAGCAAGTAAAATACTACGAAGAAAAAGCAAAAGAGATTGATGCAAGATACACTATGTTAATTGCTGAAGAGGAGGCTAAAGTCAATGATTCTGCGTATATTAATGTAACGGATACATCTAAATCACAAGCACCTTTATCTCAAGAAGAAGCATTGGCTAAGTTCATGGATATGGACTTTGGACAACAGTTTGGTACTAACCAAACTGTTAACAAAGATCTAATCAAAGGTAACGATGATGAGTTGAAGTCAATAGCAACTACTACTAAGAAACTAGAGAACGAGAATAAACTTAACAAGAAGTGTAACTAATATGGCATGTTTATATAACATTAGCGGATCAGAGTTTTCAGAAGTAGAGGTTAAGCAGATTCTAAAGAGTGCTGCTACTCTACCAGGTAATGAAGGTTTGTCTGATGAACAATTATTAGATCTTGTAAAACAAGCTGTTGAAGATCGCTTTGTTAACATCAACTTATTTAATCTTGTACAAGAGCAGTCAATAACGAACGCGATCTTTTCACAGTTCGTTGATGAGCTTGGTTTGTTAAAGCCAGGTGGTACATATGAGAAATCATCTCGTGTTTTATTTGCTGATATAAAGAGTAAGTTAAAGAACACAGCTTTAAAGGTTAAGTATTTTACTGAGAATATTGCTACTTCAGAAGAAGCATATAATGCTTTAAAAGAATCAGCAACAGAAGACATGCTGTCTAAGATACCTGAGCTTGGTATTCTTAACTACAAAGAGTTCTCTTATCTTGGAGAGTTGCTAGATAACGTTACTGATGATGAGAACTTCGATAAGTTCACAGAGCAAGTTATCATTAAGCTTAATCGTTTAGGACTAAAGGTTTCATCTGAAAACGAGATTCAAGACTTTGGTTTAACAAACGAATACTATGAGAGCTTACTTGCTGATGCAGGTGAGTTATTTGGCGAAGACGATGTTGATGTTGAAGATCCTTCTGTAAACGAAAGCTTTTCTGATTCACGTTCATTCCAGATGAACCCAAAGGATACAGCTACGACTCGTGTAAAGCTGTTATTTTCAAGTATTAAGAGTGACAAGGCTAATCTATTAGGTCTTGCTGATTTCGTGCCTTACGATCAAGTATTTGAAGACTTACTTGTATTAGGTGCGGGATTACAACACGTTACTTATGAGTCTTTACAAGAAGCTATTTTAGAAAAAGCTCAAGTTAAGCCATACCTATTAAACGTTCACAAGAAGTTAGGTGAGTTACAAGCATCAAAGAATGTTCAGTTACTAAACGAAGTACTTACTGTAATAAACAAAGCATACACAGATCATACTATGTTGCTTTGGGAGAAAGTTAAAGAAGGTGGTGTAAGTGTTAAGGTTATTAGCTCTAATCGTAATAGTGTTGTTAGACAAATAAAAAACGATTGGTTAGAGTTACAAAAAGTATCAAAGCTTGTTAACAAGAATAAGTTTGGCAACTTAGTTATAAACACTGAGTTAGCTAAGTCATTGAAAGAGAAGTACTTAGAGATTAGATCTGGTAATAACTTAACAAAGAAACAAGAGTTCTTTAAAGAGTTACTTACTTCAATGAATATTCCTGTTGATGATGCTTACATGAAACATGTTGGAGCAGCATTAAAAGCAAACAAGTTCAGAACCTTTAAAGCAAAGAGCTTCTCTGATTTACTTGCAACAGGTAATGTTGTTGATAATATTCTTAATACGTTAACAGCTGATATTGATACAACAACTGAGTCAGCAAACTACGAAGATAAGAACAACCCTATTGTTCACGAGCGTGTATTTAATATACTTGCAAGTCTTTACTATGATCTACACTCAGATATCTATCAAACTGGTAGCTATCAGAATGGTGAGAACAAAAATATCTATGCTTATGTACAACCTTCTTACTTAGAAACAGTAAAGAAGAAACTAAAGACAAAGAGTTTCTTAGAGGTATTAAGTAAAAGAGCTTATAGTAAAAGTTCAGAAGTAGTTAGACGTTTGCTTGAAGACGAGAAGACTGATAACGAATCATTCGTTTATGCAATATCGTATTCAGATAGTATAAAAGAAGATAAGAAAGGAGAGATTGGTAAGGTTAAGAAGAACCAATCGCCAAGAGAGTTGATTCTTGATACATATTTAAAGCATCAGAATAACTTTGCTAAGACTGGTTACTATAATATGTTTACTTTATCGGATAAGACAACTGCTCCGGTAATACAGATAACAAAAGATAGTCTTGATCCATCAACTGATTTTGCTTTCTTCAAGACTAAGCCAACCGTTAGAGATTCATTCCAGTTTAAAGACGCATTCAAGAATAAGTTATATGATCTAGCAAAAGCTGAGATAGATCGTATGATTTCGTATGCTAACTATACTAAGAAAGAAAAGCTGAACATTGCTAACTTTGAAACAGCTAGTAAGATGTTCTTTTTATTCCCAGTATTAAACAATCGTTCTGATGCAAAGCTTAACATGATCAGAACAAAGATCTATCAAGGAGTTGAACCATCTATAGAAGATGCTCAATACTTAAAAGATCTTATTGGTGAGTCAATAAAAGATGACGTTATAAAAGAGTTGTCTAACTTGTTGCGTAAGAATATTATATCAAAAGGACCAACTAGTATTGATCCAGCGACAAATAGAGTACAGACATCTTATTACTTTCCTTTCTTTAATAATGTTTACATGAATCAGCTTTCACAGCTACAAGATTCAAGTAAAGCGATCTTTGCTATTGCAGATTTAAAGTATAACGTTCTTAGAGCTCAAATCAATACTACTCAAGTATTAGGTGCTGATATGGCTTTGTTCTATAAAGAATCAAAGCTTGTTAGTGCTGATCAAATCAAAGAGGTATTTGGTGAGTCAATGACTGTTAATCAGTTGTTGTCATACAATGTATCAACTGAGATGACACCAGAAGAGCAGAGCAAACGTAATATTATAAACGATGTTCTTAACGGTACAGTACTAAGTACAGTTGATGAGTTCTCAAAACGTGCTGCTATGTTTATTGCTCCTGGTTCTCAGGGTACCACAACTTGGCAAAGCACAAAGGGAAAGATTGTTGATGTATCTTTATACAAGATGATTACGTTAAAAGACGTGATTAAGTCTAACGATCAGTTTAGCAAGATTGAAACAACGGATGCTCAGGAGTTTGTTACATTACAAGAGCATATTAATCGTATGATGTCTGAGGGTAGAATACCTTTAGATATTTATGAGAGTATTTCTGATAAGATAGCAGAAGCTCGTAAGAAGAAAACCTTTGATTACTCTTTATCTGATATTGAGTTAGGTTTTGTATTACAGCCAACAAAGCCTGTACACTCTTCTAATTCTGAGACTGATGGGTTTAATGAGATTAACTACGTTAAGTCTTCAGCGTATCCTCTTATTCCAGATAACACACGCGATTCAGAGATGGATAAGCTTCGTGTATTCATGGAGAAAAACAACGTTGGTTCTGCTGCATTCAAGACTGCAACAAAAACAGGTGCTCCAATATCGACACTAGAAGTGTTTGATGATAATGGCAACTTTATTGAGCCATCTGAAGCTGAGTTCTCTTCTAACGTGCAGACTCTTTCAAGAGAAGGTCTTCGTACACAACAGGAGATTCCTCATCAAAAAGAGATGATCAACGTTGTTAGTCAGATGGACCGTCAGTTATTCGAAGGTCTTGATAGCGTTCTTGACTTTATGTTTGCAGGTAAGAAACTTACTGCAGCTCAGTTAAAAGGATTGAAAGAACAGATTCGTGTTGCTTTATTTGAAGGTAATGCTGAAGAGCTTCTTGATAGAATAGGTGTTTCAATAACTGATGAGTATGTTTCTTTCAAGAGTGAGAGAAGTCTTGCTAACTTATTAAAAGAAGAAGCAGTTTCTCGTAACTTAAGTATAAACGATATCCGTTCTATTGCAACAAACAAAGACGGTAAGTTAGTTATACCTGTATATCTATTATCAAATAGTTCTAAGTTTGAAGGATTGCTTACATCTATCTTTAGTAAAGTAGTGAAGCTAAAGCTTACTGGTACATCATTAGTACAAGTATCTGCAGTTGGTACAAAGATTAAAGAGGGTGAGTTATCTGATAAGCTAAAGAGTGAGATTGTTTATACAGAAGTGTACGATGCATCAAAAGGATTACAGTATATCAGAAAAGAAGCTGATACTGTAGCTAAAGGTGGGAAGGTAAAGAAAGGTGAAGTACAAGCAGCACAAGTATTCATGTCTCAGTTTTTAAAGGATGAGAACGGAAAGCTTATAAACATAAAAGACTTTGCTACAAAAGATGAGAACGGTAGATTGATTCTTGATAGTACACGTATTCCAAGAAAGTTATTACAACTTATTGGTGCACGTATTCCAAATCAGCTACACTCATCAATGCTTCCTATTGAAGTTGCTGGTTTCTTACCATCATATATGGAGAACACTATTATTGTTCCTGATGGTATTACAGCACAAATGGGTTCTGACTTTGACGTTGATAAGTTATACGCATATCTATCTAATCCTAAGTATACTTACAAGGATTCTGCATCTAAGTTAATAGATGAGCTTACAAAAGAGAAAGAAGCTATAAAGAACAAGTACAAAGAAGAGTTAGAAAAAGTAGATGGTGATTTAGCAAAGCTTCTTAATAGTGAGCAACAGTTCGAGATCGCAAAGCTTAATGAAAGTATTGAAAAGTATAGAGCTCGTTTAGGTTATAAGAATCTAGGTGAGAAAGAGCGTGAGCAAAAGCAACGTATTCTTGATGGTTTGTATGAGAAGAGATCTGCTGTTTATAATGAAGTAGCTAATGGTACGGAGCGTAAGAAGCTTAATCAAACAAAGTATAAGATCAAGAGTCAAAGAGCTGCTGAGTTAACTGCTATAAACGATAAGATAAAAGCACAGAAGTCACAGATTGAATCTATTGAGCCAGTTGCTTACGAGTCGTCTATTAGTGATTTTAAAAACTTTGATCCAAAGTCTTTATCAGAAGAGCAGTTGTTTGAGATGTATAAAGATATACACTGGTCAGTACTTACTCACCCAACAACGTTTGATAAGATTACGTCATCTATTGACTTGTCTGATTACAACGATGAGAAAGAGTTATTCTATAAAGAAGGTATTGCAACATTACCAGTTAACTTCTTACCGTTTGATTACAATACTCAGATTAATACGTTCTTAGATAATAGAAGTGGTAAACTAGGTACAGGTATCTTTGCTCAGCTATTATCATTCCTTGCTGAACATCAAGACAAAAAGACTGTTGGTTTTTCTGCTGGTATTAACATTAAGAAAGATAGCGGTGAGATTGTAAATCTTAGCTATCTAACTGCAGAAGGTAATACTACATTTAAGAGCGATGCTACGGGTAAGACATTAACAAGATCAAAGACTCAGAATGCATCTGCTACTCTTAACGAATCATTAGACAACGCAAAGAATAAGAACCTTAACGTATTTAACTTGAATAGTGCATCAATGGCACCAGCTAAGTTACTTATGTCATTAAGTTCTAACAGTGGTGAGATTGCTGACTTACGTTACGTAACACGTTTCTTCCCTCAGTTTATTGTCAAGTATCTTAACGAACAAGAAGAGATATCAAAAGATAGTTTTGCTATTGGACAAAAGAAGTATACATCTGAGATCATTGCTGATGTTAAGAGACATTTTATTAATCTATTAAGTCCAAATGCGAAAGAGCTTGCAACAGAAGAGAATATTGGTGCTATGCCAGTACTTAATCCGAAAGAGCTTCTTGATCTTTTAAAAGAGGAAGTAGTACTGCGACCTAAGTTGAATCAACTCATGCTTGCTTATTCGCCAGCAGATATCAACTTTAAGCCAGAAGATAGAAAAGCACTTGATGAGTTTATCATGAAGCAGTTATCTATTCTTACTTACTATGAGACACTACATGCTTACAGCACACCTCAATCAACATTATTAAATAACAGTAACGTTATTAGTCAAGGTATTGGATCTAACTTGTTTACTTTACTAAGTAAGTATCGTAAGTTCCAGAGTATTGCAAAAGCTGCTGATACTCAATACGGCGAAGGCTTACCTGTTGTTATTAAGCCATTAAAAAGAGATCCTGTAGTTGTTGATAGATTATTAAACATCGATACTATCTTTGGTAAGTTTGAGACTGATCCAATTAGTGAAAGCGTTGACTTTACACCAACTACTCAGACTGGTCATGCTGTGAAGAATAGTATCTTCTTAGCATATAAGGTATTAAGTAAGGTATCTCCTATTCACTTTGATACAGTATTCCAGAACTTATTAGAAGAGATCGTTACTCAAAAGAACAAGGGCAAAGGTGGTGTTGACAACTATGGTCGAATTAAGTTTAATGCTTTAGCTGAAGATGTTCTTAGCAACTTGAAAGCATATATCTACAGTAGTCCAGAAGCTGGTTTTATTACTGGTGATATGGAAGAAGAGAGATATAGACTTCTTGTTGGTACAGAACAAAATCCTTCTTTAGCTGAGCGTATTCTTGCCTTAAACATCAAGTATCCAGAGTTAAAGAACAACTACTTCTTTGCTAGATTAAAGCCCGTTATACCAGCAGGTAAAACAAGATTAAGTATTAAATCAGTAGAGTATAAGTCACCATTTAGTCAAGACATTGACGAGCTTGCAAACAATAAAGGCTTCTTAGACTTAATGTTAAACGAAGATCCTGAGATAGCAAGTATTGGTAAAGACTTAATCAAGTATGCGTTTGTTAGCGGATCAGTTGCAGATAAAGCTTCGTTCTTTAGATACATTCCTATTGAAGTAAGATTGCTTAATAAGCAACACACAGATTTCATTGGTAAGTTCTATGACACGTTTAGACAAAACGTTGATAACTTCTATGAGCAGTATATCATGAATAATCCTGATATGGCTTCTTATATTGATAAGGATGCATATAAAGCGTTGACAAATGCAAATACTGTAGCAAAAGATTCAAGAGGAGAAAGTATTTATACTTTACCAAAAAACATGACTCATTTGCTTATAAACAGTTCTTTCCAGTCGCTTGAAGGTTATAAGAATACAGTACCAACATTTCCTAAGTTCTTGCGTTACTATGTTAATAGTCAAATACTATTATTTAAACGTATTGGAGAAAACTCATACAAGAGAATACAAACACTAGGAAACAACTCAGCATATGAATATCAGTTAGGTGTTAATCCAGCAACAATGCGCTCTGTTGACTTTAGTAACTTGTTACCAAGTCAGAAGCTTGAGAAGATTATTACAGCTGATACCAATCCATTTATTGGGTTTGCAGGTAATACTAGTCTTGTTGTTGATGAGATTGAGTTATCTAATTATGCAACTACGGCAGTATCATTCCCTTATGATGCTAACAATCCTACGAACAAGCATAATATTTTATCATCACGTTATAAAGGAAACATTAATACAGGTGAGTATACTGATAAAGATGTAGTTCTTGTATCTGGTGAGCGATTCATTGAGGTATTATCACCTGATGCTAAGCTTAACCATATCACAAGAAATGAAGCTATTGATAAGTTATCTCCAATGTTTGAGGATCTATATGTTCCAATGCTTGAGAGTATTATAAAAGCAAAAGCATCTGTTGTATTATACAGCAAAGCAGAAGGCATCAATACTCTTGTAAAGAACTATCTTGAAGCAAAAGGATATAAAGCTTCTGAGATTGGTCAGTTTAATAACATTAAGTTAGAATACGGAGAAGCTATTCCTACACAAGAGCCTGCTGATTTATTTGCTGAGGATACATTTATGCCTCAGATGGATGATGATGTTGTAGTTGCTAGTATGGACTTGTTTAGTTTTGCTGATATGCCTTCTGATCCTGAGATATTCTTAAGTGGTGAAGATACAAATGCTTCTAACGGATCTCCAATAGCATCTGATACTTCTGTAATAGAAGATTATATTCCTGATGCTGAAGGTGTTAACACACTTGCTTCTGTTCTGACAAAGGTAAGGGCTAATACATCTAATGAGTTCTACAAAGTATTGATTGACTCACTTAAGTTTACTGGTGATGTGAATAAGATATCAGTTGTATTGTTAAATACTATCTCTGATCCTGCGATATACAATACAGTAACTAATCAGATTGTGATTAATCCTGATCTTGTACTACAAAGTAACAGTGCTAAGTCAAGAAGTGAAAATCTTGAGGATGCTATTGTTCATGAGTTATTACATGGATATACAGCTCAGTCATTGTTCAAGTTAAGTGGTAAGGCTTCTGCTTATAAGATTAAAGAAGAGCGTATGTATGCAGCTTCTATTAAGCAGTTATATCTATTAACAAGAGAGTCTTTACTATCAAATCCAGAACATGCTGAAAAACTAAAGGCAGTTATTGCAAAAGTTTCCAACTCTGTGTTTGAAGATAGTGATGCTAATACTCTTACAGAAGAGGAGAAGAGCATGTACTATGGCTTAACAAGCGAACATGAGTTTGTTAGTATGTTAATGACTGATAAGAAGTTCCAGGAGTTTATGAACGGAGTTTCTGTTGACTCATCAAAGAAGACAGTGACGTTTAAGTTTGCTGATATATTAAAGCGTTTACTTCAAGCTTTAACAAAAGCATTAGGTATGGATGTAAAAACTGACTCAGTATTAGATCAAGGTATAAAAAATATTACTAACTTGCTTAGTGTTGTTGATACAAAGACTGAAGACAGTACAGATACTACAGGTCAAACAACCTTGTTTAGTGCAGCGACAGATAATCTTAGTGACTACTCTTTAAACAATCAATGTAAATAAGTATGGCTTGCCTTATTAAAAGAAAGAATAACTTAATCACAGATGTGCGTCTACCTGATGGTAAGACAGTATCAACTGCTTATTATGATATATTATCTGGGATTGAGACTAAAGGTCTTCCAGCGGAGCATGGTGGAAACATCAATGCTTCGTTGCAAAAGCATGTAGGTAAGTACATAAAGAATACTACTGATCCTAGTGAGCAAGCTTTAGGTATTTATCTTACGTTGTACACACCAAAGTTCCAGTCATGGTATGGTCAGTGGGTAGAAGAGCCAAAGATTAATGCTGATTATACTATTACAAAGGATGGACTTACTCGTTCTATCTTTGACTTTATTGAGTTTACTCATCCATTAGATGTTAAGTTATCTTCACGAAGAGTTAAGTCTATAAAAGGATTGCTTCCAACAGTTAAGTTGATGCGTGATGAGTTAAAAGATCGTATCAAGCAACATGTTGATGCAAGAGAAAGAGCTAAGCTAAACAAAGAGTATTCAAAAGAGCAGAAGATTGAGCGTGAAAAGTATTATAATGCTTTGATCAAACGTCTTGAGACTCAGATAGATACATTACAAAAAGAGAACAGCATTAAGATTGTTGTTGCTCAAGGTCTAGCTGATATCCAAACAATAAAAGAGATGTTGTCTGGTTCTGTTGTATCATTAAGTGAGTTATTACTTGCTGATGATATTATAAAGACCTGGACAAATATGGAACGTTTGTTTAATATTCCAAACATCATGGAAGTACCTGCTGATTCAGATGGTACTTTTACTACTAGAGATACTCTAATAGAGATTAATGATGCAGCTCAGTCTTTTAACAATCGTATTGCTTACTTTGCAAAGAACGAGATACTAAAAGCAATCAACAAGAATGTTGGTGAAGGTCAAGAGGTTACAATAAAAGACATCGAAGCAATGAAAGATGTCAGCTATTGGAAAGCAAAAGCTCGTGATATCACAACTGTTGATAACAAGCTTGTTGGATACCTAGCTAAGTTGATTACTGAGGTTAATATGCGTATTGAAAAAGAGCATAACCGTAACCACAAAAAGATTGACGAAGCAACTGCAAAGATCATGGATAATCCTTTGTTCAAAGAGAACGGGTTTGATCTGTTTATTAAGCAGCAAGAGACTAAGAATCCTTTTGGTGAGCCTATTAAAACTCTTGGATTTAAAGGTCGTTTTTCTCAGGATTGGTATGAGTCTATAAAAAGAAGATACCGTCAGTTAAAAGAGAATCTTGATACAGCAAAAGATAACAAAGAAGTTGTTGCTGCTGTATGGGCTGAGCATAACCAATGGGTTAAAGAACACACAATTGCTTTTAACTCAGCTCCTTTTATTAACACAAGTGCTTTTACTGATGAGCAAAGACTTAATGTAATAAACGATCTTAAGAATCAAGGCTTTACTGCAGAAGAGATAAATGACTTTGTTAAACAAGCACGAGCTCGTTACTCTCAGTATCTTACTGATGCAGAAACATTCTCTATTAGTTTGCAAGATGATATTATAAAAGGTATTGTTGTATTACAACCAGAGGATGGTACTGACGAAGAGTATATAGAGAAGCAAGTTGAAGAGTGGAAAAAGATCAATGATCCGTTAGCATACAATGCTTTGATTAATGGTAGTTTAAAGTTTGATCGAGCAACCGTAACGAAGGGTAGTAAGTACTCTATTAAGATCCCACGTAAGATAGTTAATGGTACTAACAGTAACTACTATGACCAAGACTTTGCTAAGATTGCAGCAGATAAAGACTTATATGAGTTCTATGTTTTCTTCCGTGACTTTATGAAGCAGCAGTTGTCTTATCTTCCACAAGATGAGATTGACTCTTTACAGTCTAACTTCTTACCTGTTGTAACAGAAAGATTAAGCAAAGAGTATGGTTTGTCTGGTCTTAAAGAAGGGATGAAAGGTATCGATGAGTGGTTCTTTAAAAACTTAACTACAATCGATTACAAGACAGCTGGTAAAGCTGATCCTATTAGCGGCGTAACACGTTATGGTTTCACGCCACGTTTTATAAACGAGAACGTTCCAGTTGAACAACGCAGTACAGACTTAAACCTTATTGCAAAGCTGTTCAGTGACATGGCTCTTATCTATAAACATAAGATTGAGGTTCAGGATACTATTGATACGATCAACAATATTGTTCAAGGGGCTACTTCTTCAACAAAGAATGTACGTTTAAAAGGAGATGTTGTTGTTAGTGAGGCTCCAAAAGTCTTACAAGAGATGGTTCAAAGTACTGTACTAAGATCATTCTATAGAATAACTCCTGAAGCAGAAGGAGTAATGGACAGACCATTCTACAACTCACTTGAGTTATTAACACTTGGAACATATAAGTCTGAGAAGTACAAGCAAGCAAAAGCTCTTGAGAAAGAACTTGAAGCATTATCACAAGAGTTAGAGAACAATCGCTCGTTAACAACTGCAGAACGTAAAAGTATTGAACGTCAGATAACAGAAAAGACAGATGCTTATTATGAACTTGGTGGTAGAAACTTAAGTATTAGTAGCTTCTTTGATGCATTTAATAAGTTCACAAGAGAGAAAGGTATTGCATTAAACCCATTCTCAGCTGTTCGAAACTTAGCTGTTGGTGGTGTCAATAACCAGATACATGCTTATGGTAAAGAAGACTTTGATTCAGCACAGTTAAGAAAAGCAACTTCAATATTAAAGACGTCTGTTGCTAAGTATATATCATGGGGTACTATTGAGTCAGAGCAGTCTGAAAAGATTTTGCGTATGATGCTTGACACTAAGACTATTGAAGGAGAAGATAATACCTTTGCTCATGCAATAAAAGGATTAAACGGTAGAAGTATGCTTGATACTATCAAGAGTGCTATTCCTAGTCCATTCGGTTTAATGAAGTCAACAGATTATTTCTTTAGATCTCAGACGGCTATTGCTATGTTGTTAAACACAAAAGTTAAGACAACAAAAGGAGAGTTTAATCTATTTGAGATCATGGATAAAGATCTTAACATAGATACTGAAAAGTTTGGTGAGTGGGATATGGAAGCAAATGGTGGTAAAACCTTTGATGAAGTATATGATAAATCAATGCTAAAGATTAATCAGATCTCAAAGAAGCTTCATGGTTTCTCTGGTGATGTTCAGTCATTAGCTGGTAAAGATAATATCATTGGTCGTATCTTATTCGTCTTTAGATCATGGTTACCTGAAACATTAGCTACTCGTTTTGAGACTAAGCGTCACGATCCTATACTAGAAAGAGATACTGAAGGTTACTATAAGACATTCTTTGGTAACTTCATAAACGATGATGGTCTAAGAATAAAGGAATCAATATCAGAGATCATTGATGCTATAACAAAAGGAGAGGTTGAAGGATTAGATAAGATGCAGGTTGCGAATATCAGAAAGATGATGATGGAGCTTGCAGCTATTGTAGTACTAGCGGCGACTTACTTAGCATTAAAGCTTGCTATTGGTGGTGATGATGAGGACGATGAAGATAAGAAATATGCAAACATATTACTTAATCAGCTTACTCTATTAAATCGTGACTTAACATATTATATTAACCCGTTCTCTTTCTCTGAACTATTACAGAATGCTGTACCAATAACAGCAACTCTTAATCAGACAAGAGACGCTATTGTAGCAACAACATATTATCTTGCTCGTGTTGAGAAGACAGATGAAGAGGGTACATTAGAATATGATGGTGAGAGAACTCTATTAAAGATTAGTAAGTCCTTACCTTATGTTAATAACGTCAACCGTATAATTTACTACTCAGGTCGAATGGGTAACGTTAGATAAAAGAAGAGGGGCTTTAAGGGCCCCTTTTTTATTCTTCTTCATCTTGTTCTCCTTGATACATTTCTAGGTCAAAGATCCAGTTTAGCTTTATAGAAAACAATAAGAAGCCAAATGATAGCTCTTTTCTTGTCCATTGATGATCAGCTGTTGATTCATGGTATTTGTTAAGAGTTATACCTAGTTCAAACGTAAAGTCTTCTAGGTCCTGTACTGATAATTCTATGCTTGCAAACATTGCTTGTTAGTTTAAGTGAAAAAAAAATGCTGCCTTTCTCCGTTTGGAAGGTAGGCAGCAACCGAACTACACAATAACATACAAGTGATACAAAGATACTTAATTATAGCATATCTCCTAACTGTATCTTAACTTTTTCTATTAGATCTTCTATAGATCCGTTGTTCTTTATAACAACATCAAAGTCCCAATCGTCAAGAGCAGTCTCACTAGGGTGAGTACCTTGTTGTTCCCCTGGTCTAGTTACCTTAACTATGATCCCCCCTTTGCTTTTTATAGCTTGTGCTTCATTAGGAAAACGTGTATCAGTAATAAGCCATTGAGAACAGTCAACTCCATGTGGGGAATGATCTGAGTGAGTACATTCATAATCAGCAAATAAAGCGTTGACCCATACATTTTCATGTAGACAATCTCTCATGCACTCAGTACCTATTTTTTGTAAGAGCTCTCTTACTGTTAAAGGTACTTCGTATGTTTCATTACCTGTCATCCACGGAGCATTGCTATTATAAAGTCTTGTCTGATTCCACTCAGGACCTAAATCAGTTTTCTTGAACTCCTGGTCCTCAAAGTCATGTACACTAATACCTGTAAGCAAACTAGCTACTTCTTTTAGTTTACCAGCAAACTTCTTGATTTCCCAATCAGAGTGGTAGTAATAACCATAAGCATCTGGATTACTATTTCCTCTAAGAAACTCTTCAAACGTTCTACCTCTTTGTTGAGATGATTCAGAACTTAGATACTGTATGATTTTACCAACCGTATCTTTTCCTGAACCAATCTTACCTGAGATGCCTATTAGATTCTTTTTCATTCTTCAGTTACTTTAAAAGGTACTCTTCCAAGATAACAATCTTGAGTAAGCCCAAGGTGTTTCTTAAAACTATTAATACAACTCTGAATGTTATTAGATCCTACAGGATTATGACTATGAACGGCACATGTCTTTGGAGGAACATTATTGTCCATACAATATTCTGTTAGCCACATAGCACAGTGCAGACCAGTCTTTTCTTTATAGTCATCGTACTTAGGATCTTGGAAACCCTGAGCTAATACTTGAGCAAAGTAGTCATTAGTATGTTCTTTACCTAAGTCATGGTCAAATGATATAAAGTCAGGTACTCCATGCTGAGTTATGTATTCAACAAACTGATCATAGTTTCTAACAATAACCCATGGATGATATCCAGGCTTATCTTCTAATGGAGTACGTACATCATCAAGATATAAGCAAGTCTTTAGTTGTGTCATTTTCCTGTTGAACCGTGTCCGCCAGTTCCGCGTTCAGTTTCTGATAACTCATCAACAATCATATACTCAATCAATGGTACAGGCATGATTACTAACTGAGCAATACGATCACCTACTTTATAAAGATCACTAAACCATTCTTTTGAAGTAAGATTAAACGTAACCATAACTTCTCCTCTGTAACCAGAATCAATAACACCAACAGAGTTACTCATGATTAACGGGAAGTTACGTACAGAAGAACGTGGAAACACAAGTCCTACCATTCCTTCTGGTATCTCAACAGCAATACCAGTACCGTATACTACTTGACCACCACGTGATGTATCAATACTTGTAGCTGTAAGATCTGCACCTGCATCACCAGGTTTTCCAAACTTAGGGGCTACTGCATTAGTATGCAGCTTTTTTACTTTTACTTTCATGATTATTTGATTAAACGTAAACACTCTTCCTTAAAATCTTCGCGAGCAACTTGTATCATTGGTACTTTACACTTATTATAAAGAGCCCTACGAATCTCGTGGTCGTTATCGTCTAAGTGCCAGACAAACTCAGTGTCACATAGATAGGTATACTTCCATTCCATGTTGGTAAATCTTACCTTCCATCTTGGGATACCCAGTTTTTCAACTACTTCCCATAAATCTTCTAACGTTGGTGGATAATCCATTGCATACTTATGCAAGTGATTCTCGTCATAACGTGTTGTTACTACCCATACATCAATACCAGCATCCAGGAGCTTTTTTGCAAACTCCTGGACTTCTGGTTGACTGAGTGTACCATCAAAATCGATACTTACTTTTGTCATAACTATATTATTAAAAACCGAATAATTCAAGCTGTCCTGTGTTAGACTGCTTTATGTTTGAGATGTTTTCTATCTCTTTGTTAATACTGTCAATATAGAACTGATAGTTGATGTCATCTGGTGTTTCAGTGTCATCGTTAATAAGATTCATCTCAGTTAGTAACCATCGATCAGCAAGAACTTGGATAGCTCTACCAGATGCTGGTTCTTTCTTTACGATCTTAGATCCTTTTGTGCTAACATAGTATCTGATAATCTTCTGAAGCTTTTCAAACTTCTCTTCACCATCAACAATACTATACTTTTCAAAGAACCACTTACCCTTTGCTTTTGCTCCACCACAGAAGTCTAAGAAGTTAGTATGATTACGAACATAATCTTCGGGCTTAACTCCATTAACAAAGTACTCATAGATACCTTTTGGTATTACAAGAAAGCTTTTGTTCTTGTGCAACGTTGATGCACTCTTTGAACTTAATGCTTCCCACTCAAAACGACCCTTGCACTTTGGTGTCTTACCTTCTTTCTTATAGATAGCAATGTAGTTGTTTACATCACCAATAATCATCTTCTTGTACTCATCATGCTCTAGTCCAAGATTAGTTATCTTTTCCCATTCAGCACAAACGTCCATGTATGTCTGAACATCCTTTTCAGGAATCATCATCTCAAGACCATCTGTGTTTTGCATTAATGGTTGACAATCAGGTATAGCTTCTGCTAACATCTCATACAACATCGATAGTTGCAGTTGACCGTTTACAGTAATCTGCATGGTCATCTGTGGATCGTACAAGAAACTATTCTCATCATTACTCAAACCATAGGTAGAGTTCAATATAATCTTGTAAACATAGTTCTTTGGATCTGACTTTGGTATCTTCTTTCTTTCTTCAAAGAACCACTCGTACAACTCTAAGAACTCTTTCTTTGGTAGATGCTCTGGTGCAAAACCGTTTCTAATAGCAAGGTTAGGATAGAAAGACGTTACGTCGCTTGACATAATAGTCCATCCTGGTTTTGCTTCATAGATACCAGCTTTTGTTGCACCATGGATACCACCAAGACCATAGTAACTATCAACTCCTTTGTATGTAACCTTATAGTCTAGAGCCCCTTTTGTTTCCACTACAACCTTGCTTTTAAAGAAGTTAAGTAGATTGTTAAACTCAGGTGTTTTAAACTTAATATAAGGCAGTATACAGTCCTCTAATATAATTTGTTTTCTTGGCGTGCGTAGTTTTTTAAGCACGCTTTTTTCGATGTTTAACTTATTTGTTAAGAAGTAAGCAAACAACTCTTTTGATATGCGTGGCTCAGATGCAGATAGTAAGTCAATCTTGTATTCTTTGCTTAAACTAAGACGTAGATTAATCTGTTCTTTACTAATCTCCATAATATTACGCGTACTCTCAACGTCATTGACACAATACTCTAGTACCATCCTTTGAGTTTCCTCTGATGTTATAGGATCATTGTGATGATGTGGCATCTCAAGTACGCTAAACCAATCCATACTATACTGGATCCACTTAAGACTACTCATCTTTGCAGGATTATCCCAGTGGTTAAGCTTGAATACATCGATCTGCTTGATAGACAACTTGTATGGTGCATAGTCAAGCATCTCTTTTAACTCTTGCTTATTGATTACTGTCTGAGCATACCCGTAGATTATACGAGCAATAACTAAAGGTGAGAGACCTTTCCACTCTTGATGATTCTCAAGAACGTATTGAGTGATCTGACTGTCAAAGCCAAGACCGTTATATGATATATGATACTCTTGATTTTTAACGTTTTCTTTTAAGAAGTCAACGTAAGCATCAAAGTCATCTCTGAACTCTGATACCACAAAGTACTTACGGACCTTGTCATTCTTGTAATGGATGAAGACTGCCATGAAACAATTACAGATTGTCTCGTAGTCCATCACCCAGTGTGCTTTAGTTTTCATTATGCAGTTGTTCAGTTAAGCTGTTCCCCCGTGTATAGTGCATAAAAAATGGGAGAAGCAGAACCTCTCCCATTAGTACATTAGCAACTTAAACTACTTCTTTATCAAAGATTCGTAATCACTGTGAACCTTTTGAGTATTGTCATGCATGTTTTGGATGAAGTCAAGGATCTCATCTGCATTCTCAATATAATACTCGTAAGATGATTCCATCAAACGTCTTTCTTCAGCAAAAGGTGTAAACTCTTCTGGATCTCCTGCTTTTCTTTTTACTGGTATAACTTTACCACGGTCATCTAACTTAGGTAAGAAGTGATACTTTTGTCTTTTCTCTTTTGAGATGATAGCTAAGATACCTTGAGAAGCATCATAGATACATTCTGAATAAGGACAGTCAATGTGTGATGGAATCATACGGAAACTGTCAAGTTCTCCCCACTTTGCGGAGATGATAAACATACTGTGTGTCATAATGTTGTTTGGTTTTTTAACAAATTAAATAGCTTTTTCTAAGATCTCCAAATCTTCAGTAACTAATGTTAGTGTTTCTTTGTCTTCGTCGTACTTATCACATAGTTCACCTACTTCAAGAAGTACTCTAACATCAACATCAAGTAAGCTTGCGTAGTGATCAAAGTGGTATTCAGGATATAAGTATGAGTTAATATATGTGCACTCTTTTGGTTCTTTTCTAAAGAAGTAAAGGATGTCTAGTTTAGCATCCTCATCAAGCATAGAATACTTACCATCGATAAAACACTTCCAGTCTCTTCTCTTCTTTGTAAAGTTAAAGATAAAGATAATCTTATCGTTGTACTCTTCTCTTGATTCAAATAAAGGGGAAGCTGTTAGTACAGCCTCCGCCTTCTTGAACGCAGCGGATTTATTCCCTGCTTTATAAACAACAATCAAACGCTTATCTTTTACAGTATATCTATCTTTCCAGGCAATATATACATTCTCAGGTTGAGTCATTGACTTACGATCTGTAAGAACAAACGGTAATAAGAACGTCTTTGACTTCTGAAAGTATCTGCTATATAACGATGGTATCTTGTGTGCGTCTATCATTGTATGTTGGTTTTATACTACAAATATACTTTTTTACTTGCAAGTTCAAACGGAAGATAGTAGTTTCTTTCTTCGTAATGCCACTTAGCTTTGTTTAAAGTATCTATTAATCGTTCAGTCCATGCAATAATGCTTTCTGCTGATACACCAAAGGCATATGTGCAGTAGTTTTTATCAATAGCGACAAAGTTAAACTCAATAGTGTATCCAATAAGATCAGCATAGTTTTCATTAACTAACTGAACATAGATAGCAGCTTGCATCCAGTAATCATAATGCTCAATAGATCCATCAAAGTTAATAAGATCTTTTGATGTTGTCTTTAAGTCATTGATATAGATGATCTTCTTATCATGATCGATAACTAAGTTGTCAATAATACCCTTGAGTCCAAACGGATAGCCTTTAAACTTATCGATATAGAACATCTTCTCGTTTACTGTCTCAATATTACCAGACATACTATCTAGGTGAAGACCAAGTAACTCACAGATATCTGCATGACTCTTGATCGTATTAACTGCTTCTGTGCAGAATGTTAAAGTATCTTGATCGATTAGATCTTTACCCTTCTTCATCTTTAAGAAAGACCAGTATACTTGATGGTCAAGTGTTATTATCTTATCAAGACGCTGAGCATCAGTCTTTAAGTTCTGAAAGTAATTCATGTCAGCCATGATATCTAAGATAGCTCCACCAAACTGATCAAGCTCTTCTCTTGAGTCATCTTGTAATTGTTGCTTGTGTGCAAACACTCTATCGATAACCATCTTTGCTTTTGCAGCAGGTAACTCAGTGGGCATTACAATATAGTTCTTTGTAATACTATCTGGTTCTAAGATCAGATTATGTATAAGCTTACCCTTAATAAGGTGATCTGCAACAATCTCTTCTCTTATACCATTGATATAAACGTCTTTAAAAGACTTTGGACTCCATAGTAATCTACTAAGACTACTGTAACTAAACTGAAAAGGCTTCTCATAGAAGCTATTCATTAATATTTGCTCTTCCATATTAGATGCCAGTTGATTCATTATTGTGATCATGCTCTTCTTCTTTTGACCAGTATCCTTGCTGATACATGTAATTACGAATCTCAGCACCTGTTATCTTATCGTTTGTTGTTGACTCTATTCTTTCAAGAAAGCCAATCAAATCAACACAAGCTTCTTCAATGTTTTTATTGTCCGCCATGTTTTTGTTGTTTAAGTTGTTCTGCTACCTCTTCTGGTAGATAGCCTAATAAGTTTTTCTTTGGAAGGAACTCTAGTAATTCATAGATAGCTGTTACATCCTGCATCGCAAAGTCTTCCTTCATCTGTTCTATAACAGCTTCAATAATTGGGTCTTCCATATTAACTATACTTTTCTTCCATCATTATAAGAGCATCTCTTTTTGTTTGTGCTTTTACTGATGTACCAACTTTCTTTGAACCTATACTAGTTTCTAATACACCTCTCCATATTTTTGAGTTGAATCTATCTTGTTCTAGTGTCCATAAATCTCCGCAGAGAGTTACTCTGTATATACCTGGTTTTACAAGAACAATACTTCTGTTATCGCTAGGTCTTAGTTTTTTTGTTTGCATCACAACATAAGTTTCTAATAAGTCTGCGATGCGTTTTAACTCGTGATGGATACCAGGGATATTTGTTGATATCAGCTTCTGACCCATCAGTGTTTCATGTAGTTCTGGCATAATAGTTTTATTTATTCCATATCACGACCATACCATTTACCTAGTATGTTTCCGTTATAGGAGTTTGTTCTTAATACATCTAACTTAACTTGCCAAGCAAACTCAGCATATGTCAAGTACTTCTTTGTTTTACATAACTCTAAGATCTCTCTTGAAAACTGCTCTACTCCAAGTAACTTAACATCTGCTGATAGTTCTTTGCTTGATCCATAATACTTTAACCAGTCAGACTCTTTCTTTATATACTCGAATGTCTTTCTTGTTTTTGTTTCTGCTTTACTACGAGCTGAGATTCTTTTCTTCTTTGTATGGTACAAAGACTTTTTTCCTATATAGATCTGACCTGTTGTTAGGTTAGTGATCTTATAGACAAATCCTTCTAGTTCGTGGTAATTAGGAAGCTTATCAAGAGAAGTGATAGCTTTACGCTTGTGCATCCAAGTTGTCTGACTCATTATCTACTACGTGTTTTGTTATTAAAGGGACTAAGTTGATCATTACTTCTCTAGGTCCAAAGTCTCTAATAGCATCAGCTAAATCTTTGCTCATCTTTAAGTGAACATAAGGTATATCATAATGCTCTTGATACTTCTTCATTGCTCGAAGTCCTGCCTCATCGTTGTCAAAGATAGTAATAATCTTCTTATATTGAGTCTTATACTTATCAATGACTTCTTGCTTTATCATTGTGTTCTCAGAGTCTGGTGCAATGACATCAACACTGAGCTTTAATGATTTTAATGCCATCAAGTCTTTAAGACTAGAGGTAATAACTAAGTAATCATGTCCTTTTAGTTGCTCTGAACCTTGTATATAGTTTGCAACCTTAATAAACTTCTTATCCTTTACAGTGGGTTGGTATATCTTGTACACCTGATTATCACTAGTAAAGTAGCCATACAAATGCTTGCCTAATATCTCAAGCTCTTTGTGTTGACCGTCTTCTTCTTTAGCCATAATGTAGGATTGTAAGGGCCTAACATTATGCTCATCAAGTAATCTACTGCCTATGTTAAACTTAGTCCAGTAGTATTGATCTGCTGTTGTCCAGGGCCGTGTAGTTGTATCCTTAACACGGTATTTACTATAGCTTTTAAACTCTTGAACATCAAAGCCTCCATTATTATGTAAGATAAACTCATTGTAATCCTCAATAATAGTTCCACTTGCCTGTCCAAAGCTACACTGGTACAAATGCTTTACTAAATCAATAGCCCCACCACCCTTATCTGTTGAGAAGTCCTTAAACTTATAGATACTTTTCTTCTGATCAAAGTAGATACACATACTTGGTGTACGTTCCTTTGGATTGAAAAGACTCTTTACCTTAAGATCTTGACCAACAAGCTTGTCAGGTAGCTTGCAATAGTGCTCAAATATCCATGTTGATGGTACGAGCTTAACATCTGAGATTAAGTTTTTTGTACTTAGCATAACCTGTTGTAATTAAAGGAGAAAAAAGAAGGGTAGAGATAAAATCCCCACCCTTTCTTACATCACCTAACCACTAATACTATAAGCTGAAGTCGTTGTTTGGTTCGAAACCTGCAACTGGTTTATCTTCTTTTGGTTCACTAACATGTAGTGACTTATCAAAAGCAATAAGATCAGCTTCGTTACCCTTTAACACATAAGCTTTCTTTCCTGTCTTGTCATATGGTAAGAACAAGTCATACGCAGTATAACCTTTTGCATTCTTATATCCGCTTGCTGCAATAGTAAATACCATTGAACGGTTAGCAAATATCTTAGATACTGCATCAACGTGATCAAAGATAGTAGATGCTGCAATGTTATCAACGGCATCTCTAATAGGAGCACCTAAAGTGTTTGCTAAGTTGATTACTGCTTGTAAATACTCATTATCACGCTTGTTGTTGATAGTCTTTGTAGTACCATCTGGCATATTACGAGTAACAGTGCTATCCTTCATTGGATATGCTTTGTACTTCACACGACCAATCTGACCTAAGTGACGAGGGCTAGATGGATCGTTAGGGTTAATAAAGAAACCTTGGAAGTTTGGATCTGTTACTGCTGGAGTTTCTAAGTTTAGAACTAAGCTAACTGAACCATCAGTATCAAAACTACGGTTTTTAGTTAACTGAACATTAAGAATACGTGCTTCTGTTGTACCTGGTCCGATAATTGGGCTAGTCTTTGCTACTTTTTCTTCTACTGCTGCGAAATCTTTTGTACTAATCATGATTGTTTTTGTTTATTATTGTTGTTTACATTAAATGAATACTTGGTCCCAATACGTTACCAGACCTGTTGGTGTCATCTCTGATACCATAAACTCCTGATCTCTTAAGTGAGTTGGTCTAGCCCCACATGAGATTTCATCTGTTGTTTTAAAGCTCAGGAAGTTTTGCTTTCCCTTGCGATACAGATAACCAATAGCATCTGAATTAGATGTGGTAATACGTTTAAGCTTACCTGTTAGATCTAAGTCAAGAACATTTACTTCTGCTCCGTTCTTTTCTAACATCGTATCTTTAACGTGTCCAACTAAAATAATGTGAGGAGCAAGAGTCTTGATGTAATCAATAACCTTTGTGAATGCCTCACGTAACCACGGATAACCCGCGCCGTTTGGTAAGTTCAATAAGCTTGTATACTTAGGCTTACCTTCTGTTAACCAGTTCTTTCCCATCGAAGTCTTTCCATATAACTCTTCTGCGAATGGTAAACAGATGTCTTCAAGTGCAGTGATTGTATCTACTGCGATGTACTTATACGGTTTATTTGCTTTTAAGATCTGCTCACCGATGGCTTTTATGTCTCTAACAGATGTTGCCTTGATCTTTAATGCATCAACATAGTCAGTACCACTCTCAAGGTCTAAAATTAGACAATCAGGTAGTCCTGCTAGTAACTCAGTCTTTCCAACTTTTGGTTTTGCGAATATAACAAGATTCTTTGGATTCTTTACTTCCGCCTTAACTTTATCTATAGGTAATGAGAACTCTTCCATTATTTGCTTCTTTTTTGTTTTACTTTCTTTATTGCTTCGTTAAGATAATCTTTTGAGCTTATTGGCTCACACTGAATGATTGCAAGCAAGTCAAGTACACTAAGATTACTATAGTGTTGATCTTCTGCTTTAAAATCATTTGATGATAACTGCTCTAACTCAAAGTCAAGTACTGCTTGTGATACTTCAGGTTCATCTTGCAATGGTGCATATGCATGCTGTACTCTTGTTGCACGAGATTGTTGTGCTGTAGATATAGGAGATCTTTTTACATTAACTGGTATAAGATCTGCTAAAGGAACACTATACAATCTATTCTCTACTGCGTCGGGTAAGTTGTTAGCATTAACGTTTGCTAATGGATACTGTTCCCAGTAAGGACAATCTGTATCTACTGTAAATAAGATACGTTCATCCATTGCTACATAACCTTTCTTATCTTCTGAAGACTTCAATATCTCAAAGAAGAAGTTACGTCTAAACTGATTACCATAGATGTTTACTGAATCCAGGTCTGTTGTGGCATCATGCCAGATAGTTTTAAACTCAACCTTTGCGTTTGGGAAACCATAGTCAGCTAGAGCATCTTTATGAAACTGAGTTAGCTTACTATACAACTGTTTCTTCTCGTCGATAGTCATGTTTGTTTTACTAAGTACATTCGGGCCTAAGTCGGGCACTGCTTTTGGAACTGAGTTCAGTATACTAAACTGTCCCTTTAATTGATTGATCATATTTATTAACATTATTAAGGATTTACTACTCTTCTTCTAGTACTGATAGCATCAACGTCTCTATCAGGTTCGGGACATTCAATGAACTTGTTTGCTGCAAAGTCACCTCTAAAGAATAACACAGCATCTGATTTACCATCTCTAGCTTTTAGTACGTGAACAGCAACGTGGTCTTGTTCTACTTTGTACTTATTAGGACCGTAAATCATTAGGTTCTTTTCAAAAGGTCTGTCTAGTGCAAGCATTAAGTCAGCATGGTTATACAAAGCATCACCACCATATATATCTGATGTATTAGGATAGTTACCAGCTTTACCTGGTTGACGTCTTTCATTACTCTCGATATCTCTGTTCATCTGATTAAGAACGATAAACAAGCATGGTATTGCTTTCTTTAACTCAGTCATCATAGTACCAAGATTGTGAAGCATTGCAAGCTCACTCTTCTCAGTACCCATCATTACAAGATAACTATGGTCAATAGTAATAATCATTGGCTTACGATGCTTTGTCCACATGGCAAGTATGTATGCTCTAATATTAGATACAGTACATCTTTTTGTAATGACAAAGATCTTATCAGCACCTCCTGATTTTTCTTTCTTGTAATCAACATAACCTTTAAGAAAGCTGACAACACTGTCATCAAGTTTCTTCTTTGCACTAGCAAGTTCCTTTACGGACAAGCCTGTCTTCTGACTGTACTCTCTCAAGGCAATCTTCTCGTCTGTCATTTCAAACTGAAAGTCTAGTACGATAAAATCCTGTGTTGGGTTCAAGTCATGAACACTTCTTGTTAACTCAAGCATGAAGGTAGTCTTACCACCTCCTGATCTGGCAGCAACAACAGAGATAGTTCCCCATTCAAATCCACCCATAGTAACCTCGTTGATAGTGTTCCATGGTGTTTGAACTGATTTGATCTGTCCTGTTTTGCGCTTCTCAATGTAGTCTAAGCCCTTTTGGTTTATGACCGATAAGGGTACTACGTCGTCTAAAATGTCTGTTAGTTGTGAGCTCATAGGAAGATAAAAATACGAAAAAGTTACTACATAAACAACTAGTCATGGACATATCCTGACGACAAAACTTGACCATCTGTGTCACGAAGACTCTCGATAGTAGAAGCTAGTTCGGACACCCCATCTTTCATTATAAAGTAGGTTGAGTTTTTCATATAAGTAAATCCATTTGGGTTGCTCTTGAACGTATTAGCATACATTTCAGTGGCATCAAATACTTCTTGCCAGGTATAGTCAGGATACTTTTTAAAGAAGTCATTAAAACGTTTCTTTAAATCAGTTGGACTAGTGCGTAACACTCTTCCTGATACTGCACCTTTTGGGAAGTAGTCTCGGTAATCAAGTAACAGATCATCTATCTGTGGGTGCTTCATCTGGTTTGTTATAACGACTTTCTTCTTTGGCTCGATCTGAGCATAGAACTCATCTATTATTTTTATACCAGACGGGGTAATAGCTCCTTTATCTGTCATGAACCCTTTAAGTATTAACGCTTTGTCAATATTAGGGCTGTCAATAAGATCAGGGGGAGGTATAATACCCTTGTGTCTAAAATCTAAGTAGACAAACTGATTCAGTGTTAGACGGTTAAGAATCAGTGGTGTCCAGAGGTTTATAATCATAGGCTACTTTTGTTTAGGTTATTTGTACAATATTTAATATATTATTATGTAGAGATTCTCTAAAGGGGATGCAAAGATAATGCTTTGTTTCATATCTCCAAACTACTGCTTAACGCTATTAAAAACTTTATATAAGATGGCAACATTAAAATATTATGCCCAGAAAGATGCTTTAGGGTTTCCAATCCCAGGTACTATGATGGCAACTACTGGTAATGTACCAGCTGATAGTTTACAATTACCAACACTTATTGCTTTACCAGCTCATCCAGATGGATTAAAGTATATAGTTCGTAAAGACAAAAAAGGTAATATTATACCTAACTCATTAGTTGCAGTGCTTAACTTACCAAAAGGTAATATTATAGAAGTTACAGCAGGAGCAGCAGAATTGCTTACAGAAGACAACTTTAGTCTAGTTGCAGAAAACGAAGACTTAATCATACTATAACATTTAACATACATTAAACATGGCAAATAAACGCATTAGTGAATTAGCTTCAGCATCTGCATTAGCAGGTACAGAAGTATTACCAATAGTACAAGCAGGTACTACAAAGAAAGTAACAGCTCAAGCTATTGCTGATTTAGCAGCAGGTGGAGGTTCTCAACCTCTTACATTAGATATTATAGCTGACGGTACAGTAGTTAGTAATAATCAACAAGTTAGACCTGTTACTATGGGCTATATTACTACAGCTTCTGGTAATCAAAGTGTTGAAGTTAAGACCTTTTTAGAAGTATATTTTGGTAACGGTGCAACATCAACAACTATAACTCTTCCAACTTTTGATATAGGATCACTTAGTGTTAGTAATGCAAATCAATTAGTTACTTTAAGTTTACCTGCTTTTACAACAGCTATAAATACTGGAATGGCTATTTTTTCAGTAAACAACTGTCAATCATTAACTACTATAAACATTCCTGTTCTTGCAACATTACCAAACAATGCTTGGTTTTCATTTAACGGGAACGCTTTAAGTCAAGCTACAGTAGATAATCTTTTAGCTAAGTTTGTTGCTACTGGTGCTACTAACAACCAACTATATTTAGACGGTGGGGCTAATGCTACTCCATCATCTGCAGGTTTGGCTAGTAAAGCTACTCTTGTATCAAGAGGTTGGACTATTACACATAACTAACATATAAAACTCTATATATCATGTATATTCAAGCTGATCAAAATAACGTAAAAACAACTACAGCTCCTTCATGGAGATTAGTTCATAATGGGACAACTGTACTTGTTTTAAAAGAACAAGCATGTGTTCTTACAACTGGTGAAGATAACGAGTTATTTGTTGCTGCTACAGAAGCTGAATGCCTAGCAGAGATTGCTCGTTTAGGATTAAGTATTCCTGTAGAGCTTCAGTAATCAATAATAGTAACTTCTTAAGTGATGGCTAAAAAGTTTTATGCACAAAAAGATGCTCTCGGGTTTCCTATAGTAGGGACCATGATGAGTGGTGCTTCAGTACCTAATCAAAAGAACTTGATTGAGATTAAGTCAGATATGGCTTTAGGGAACCATCCACAAAAGATCAAGTACTATGTACGTAAAGATAAGAAAGGTAGTATCTTACCTAACAGTCTTTTTATTAGCCTTGCTTCACAAGATTTAGCTAAGGTTATTGATTTGCACTCAGTATAATACGATAAATAATGGCTCCTCGTAACGATTCTTTTCAAGCTTTTAAAAACTGGATCTTTCCAGGTTTAGTTTCTATCCTAGGTATGATGATCTGGCAAGACGTCTCTGAGATTAAATCAGATGTCAAAGCATTAATGGCTCAGTCAAATATAGATAAGACACGAATAGATAACTTAGAACGAGCAGTATATACAAACAAACAACATTCGGTATCAATACGGATACCACACCCACCAAACAAGTTACCATCTCAGGTATTCTATCATGAGATGGTAGCTATTAAACCTGACCACGATGAAGAAATCAAACGAATCAACAAGCTTTTGGACGATATTTAAAGACAACAACGACTGGAATGAAAAGTCAGTAGTTGGTTTCATGTCTTTTGCTGTAATGGTTATAGCAATGACTGTAGACTTAGTCACAGGATATTTAGGACAAGAGTTAGTTATAAACGACTACATCTTCAATGCTTTTGCTATTATTACATTAGGTTCATTTGGTATCTCTGGTGCTGAAAACATCATGGGTAAGAAAACAAAAGACTCAAACAAAGAAGAAGATGTTCACATGGAAGGATAATGAAGAATATAGTTACCGTCGCTATTATTATTATAGCGTTTTTTGTAGTTCTGACCCAGCGAGGATGTATAGGTCACTCAAATAGTAGACAACCTGATACTCTTGTTGTTACTGACACATTTTGGACTAAACACGATAGTCTTATCGTTAGAGAAGTTCCTGCCCCATACGAGGTTCCAGTACCATTTGAGGTATTAAACACTGAGTATAAAGCTGATACAGCTTATCCCAAACTAAAGCAGCAGTATGAAGACTTAGCTAAACGCTTTGCTTCAAGAAAGATTTATACAGACAGCGTTCATGTTGGTCAGTATGGTCATATACGTATAGTTGATACAGTTACTGAAAACAAGATCGTTGGACGCAGCTTTAGAGAAAACTATAAGATTCCTGTTGTAAAAGAAACTAAAACAATTACTAAATACGATGATCCTAAACGACAAGTCTATGTTGGTGGTGGTGTTAACCTTACTAGCGGGGGTAACGTCCGAAGTGCTGAAGGCGGTATACTATACAAGACGAAGAAGGATCAAATATATGGTGCGAAAGTTAACATTGCCACGGATGGTACAACGTCTTTTGGCATACAGACGTACTTTAAGATCGGAAAGAATTAACCTAAACAAATAAACCATGAGTATCTTATCATTCATTAAGGGACTATTCACAAGCCCCAAGAAGACTATCTTAGAAGAAGTCCAACCTATTGTAGAAGCTGTAAAAGAAGAGATCGTCGAGATATCTGATTCAGTTGCTGAGCAAATTGCTGAAGAAGCAGTAGCTAAGCCAAAGAAACGCTACTACAAACGTAAGAAGAAGTAGTAAATCACCTAACCACTATATAATATGTTATTAAGACTAGGATCTGAGGGAGAAGATGTAAAGAAACTCCAGCAGTTTTTAGGTGTTGATATCGTTGGCAAGTTTGGACCAAAGACAGATGCTGCTGTAAAAGCATGGCAAGCTGCTCATGGTCTTACTGCTGATGGTATTGTTGGTGATGGTACTTGGGCTAAGATGTTTCCATCTCAAACACAAGCACCTGTCACCCAAGTTACAACACTTCCTGCTGCAACTTCCAGCTTCAAACTAGATCGATTAAAAGGACATGTACCTGATGCTGTTATAGCAGCTATTCCAGATACAGCTCGTTTATTTAATATTACTACACCATTACGCTTAGCTCATTTCTTAGCTCAGTGTGGTCATGAGTCTGGTGGCTTTAAAGCAACACAAGAAAATCTTAACTACTCAGCAAAAGGTCTTAGAGGTATATTCAAAAAGTACTTCCCGACAGATGCTTTAGCTGCAGCTTATCAACGTAATCCACAAAAGATTGCTAACAGAGTTTATGCATCTCGTATGGGTAACGGTCCTGAAGCATCTGGTGATGGATACAAGTTTCGTGGTCGTGGTTACATTCAGTTGACTGGTAAAGAGAACTATACACGTTTTGATGCTACAGTTCCAGAAAATATTGTTGTTAATCCTGATCTTGTAGCTACAAAGTATGCACTAGCATCTGCAGCATTCTTCTTTAATAGCAATAAGTTATGGGCTATCTGTGATAAAGGAGCTGATACAGCAACAGTAACAGCCGTAACTAAAAGAGTTAACGGCGGCACAATAGGTTTGAGCGAACGAATAAGGGAGTTTAAGCATTATTATCAACTACTTAGTTAATGAATTATCAAAAGATATATGATGACTTAATGTCTTCGAGGTTGTTATTAAAACAAGAAAGACATACTGATAAGAAACAAGGAGGTTACTTTGAAGGTCATCATATTTTACCAAAAGCTAAAGGAGGAACTGGTACAAGTAGTAGAGGATTAAATCATCCTAATATAGTATTACTTACGGCTCGTGAGCATTTTTTAGCTCACTGGTTATTATGGAGAATACATAGAGACAGATCTTCAGCTTTGGCATTTCATAAGATGATGTCAACTAATAACCATCAAACTAGAACTAAATCTTCTCGAGGATATGAGGAAGCTAGATTAGCGTTTAGTGAGACTAATAAAGGTAATCAGTATGGTAAAGGTCAGATGAGAGTTGTTTCTGAAGAACAAAAACAAAGACAATCTGAGGTAATGAAAGGTCGTTATTCTGGAATCAAAAATCCTTTTCATGGTAAAACACATACTAAAGAAACTAAACAGTTGATTAGAGAAAAAGCTGTATTAAGAACTTCTGAAAAAGCACCAGGATATAAAGGTATTAAACAAGTTATATTAAATAATACAGTGGTAGCTGAATTTAAAAGCTCAAAAGAAGTAGCTGCTTATATAGGTTGTTCACATAGTAACGTTAGACATGTGTTAGGAGGAAAACAAAAAGCAGCAAAGGGATATAATATTATTTATAAATCATTATCATAACAAACCATGGCAAAAGCAAAAGGATCTGCTGAAGCAAAGAAGATTGTCTTCGGCACTAGACGTAAAGGAAAACATGCAAAGACTGCAGGACCAAAAGCAAAAGCAGTCAAGAAGAGTTACAGGGGACAAGGGCGTTAATCGCTCTTTTTCCATGTATAAACCATAAGTATATGAAAGCATTATTGTTTGTTGTTTGGAGTATTGTAGCATCTGCATTATCGATACAGAGTTACTTTATATACTCACACTTTTTTGCTCCTCAGAACATTGTTAATCTTATAGGACCAGGAGAAAGCATAAACGTTTCTTCTGTTGAGAATAAGATTGTTATGGGTAACCTAGCTGGTAATCGTAACCTTGCTTTTGGTGTTAAGAATATCATGGAAGAGTTCTTACAAGAAAAAGACTACGTAATCAATCCATATGCTACAAAGAAGATAGAGATTGAGATTGTCTATCTTGATGTATTAAAGACTCAGTCTAACCTATCAGTGTTTCATAAGAATACAGACGCTGTGGTTATACGAATGAGAGGTAAGTTGATTGAAGATGGTAAAGTAAAGAAGACAGTTATAGTTGAAGAGTCTGCTGAGGAAGTATCAATGGCTGCAGTAGTTATAGATGAAGGTGGTAAGTTTAACCAAACTAATCTATCATCAGCCCTAAAAAAATCTTGTAACACACTAATCACAAAACTATTATAATGAAAAAACTTTTTTATATAGTCTTTTTACTATCTTTTTATAGTACAGCCTATAGTCAGAACAACATTAAGTTAAGACTGCAAGATGACTCAACAACAGTTAATGTTAACGGTGCAGTTATCAATAAAGGAGATGAGTTTATAGTATCAGTAAAAGCAGATGGTAATGGCAATACAACAGCTAGATCGCTTTATTTCGATTTTGAGTACCAAAACACAGCGTTTGAGCTTGTTACTGTTACAAATACGGGAACAGGTGGAAACGGTGGGATACTTCCTTACGGCTCTAGTATTACTATGGACTGGTACACTTATCCTGGTTATACGTGGACATCTTCGCAACAGAATACCACTGCAGACGGTAATACTAACTATAATCGTGCTGCTTATACTTATACGGCTGGTGGACCTAAAACTATTCTTAGGGTCTATTTAAACTGGGCTACTCCTAATGGTATGCCATATGCTGGAGGCTGGGATGATTTGATTCGTCTTAAGTTTAAGTTAAAGACTACAGCTCCTGGGTATGCATGGGATCCAATCAAGATGAACTTTGCGGCTGCGTTTAATCAAGACGGTACATCAGGTTCAACTGAGATGACAATACCTTTAACTAGTGTTATCTATCTTGATCCTACAGCTACTAAGTATGTTAATGCAACTATAGAGACGAATCCTAATATTGATAACTTTAGTTTACATCGGGTATTGTTTTTGAATCCAACAACAAATACTGGTATTATTGCTGATGCTACTGCAGCTGGTGCAATAAACATCGATCAATCAAGACTAGAACCTAACACAGAGTATCGAGTAATGATGATGCTAAACATGGATAGCATCCATAACTTGTATGCTGCTGCTGTTACAGTATCTGATTATACTACAGCTCAAGCTGAGTTTGTACAACAGAACTTAGATGGTACATATAAAGGTGAATCTATTATTACAGGAGCTGGTTACTTAGCTGCTGATGTTAATCGCTCTAAAACTTTTGATGGTGGTGACTTAACAAAGTTATACTCGCAAGTAATTGGCGTTGATAAGTTGTTTACTTTACCATCAAATTATGTTGCAGGAACAGATATGTATGCTTCAGTTCCAACTTTTACTGATAGTACGTTTAATGCATTAACACCAGCAAACTGGAAAGATATTACAAACAGTTATGTTACTTTCAAGACTGGTCTTATAGGACAGAATAAACCTTTAAAGCTTAAGTTCTTAATCCCTGGTGATATAAACCGTTCACATTCATCTCAGATAGTTATTAACGGAGCTATTGCAACGAACGCTGCTGTATCATTAAAGACTAACTCAACAGCAAACAAGACGTTAAACAGAACAGTTGCAGCTTCAAATATTTCAGTAAGCTTAGCTAATCAGACTCTAACATCTAATACAATCGAGATACCTATCAAGGTTAATACAAACGGTAATAAGTTATCAGGCTTACAGTTTGAGTTTAGATATAATCCTGCTTCTATTAAGTTTGAAGAGATCATGAACCAGATGCCAAACACATGGTATGCTTTTGCTGATAATACTAAGCCTGGTGTTATTCGTTTTGGTGCATTAGACAAAGCTCTTAACTCATCTGTTACAGGAGAACTAGTACCGTTTAAGCTTAAGTTCAGTGCAATAACAAACGGTTTAGATATGAATACCTTGATTAAAGTAAGTCCAGTAATGGATGCTGCATCAAGTACAGGTGCTCAGTTAGGCATTACACTTAACTCAGACACCATTAAACTTACTGGATACAACAACTTTTAATATCTAACCACTATGAAGAATACATTATTGTTATTATTGCTTATCACTTTTGTGTTTGCATGCTCTGATCTAGAAAAACTTGAGGATACTCCAATAAATCTAGGTGTAAAAGCTACTTCAACAGAAATATTAAGTGCTACATCTATTGGAGGTAAGGTTACAGCTTTATTTGCAGTAACACCTGGAGCTAAATACTCTGTTCAGGTTTACTCTTTTGCTGCTATTGAACCTGTAAAGTCTTTACCATTAACAGCAGAGACTGAGATTACAACAAAGATCTATGATTTTAGTGACCTGCCAGACGGGTTATATGACTTAACATTAACAGATGTGTCTGGTACATCTATTAGAAAACCTTTAGTTATTAAACGATAAACAACATGTCAGAAGAAGCAGAAAGCACAGGAGGCTCATTAAAGAGCATCTTAATCGGATTAGCAAGTACTATCGCACTAGGTGTTGGTGGTTACGTTACAAAACAATTAACAGGTGAAGGTGATGAACCAGCTCCAGCAGCAACAACTGCAGCAGCTCCTGTTATTAATATCAATCAAGCGGCAGCTGCTCCAGCACCTGTAGCTAAAACTATTATTGTTAACAAGACTGCAGCTCCTGCGGCACAAGCAGCTCCAGCTCCAAAACCTAAGCCTAAGACAGCAAAGGAAGAGTTAGAAGAAGCTCCTAAGTGGTAATATCATGGAACAAAGTACAAGCACAGGGTTTAAAGACCTGTTAAATCAAATGATGACAAGACGTTGGCTTATTACAGCTATTGTTCTTGGAGGCTTTATGATTATTATTGGTGGTATTTTCTTAGCTATTGCTCAGAATACTGCTATTGCTGGTGAGTGGAAAGAGTTATTACTCTTATTACTTGGTGCATTTATTGGTTCTTATGGTAAGATCATTGACTATTGGTTCTCTGATACAGACAAAGACAAGATGCTAGTCCAAAAGATGGATGAGGAGGACGGTGTAAGCTTATCTAATACTTCAGATATGCCTGCAGCTCCTGTTTCTTCACCAGTTGAAGTCGATAAACCAAAAGCAGAACCTCGTATTGGTATTGAGGTTGATGAAGATGGTGATGGTACCATGGATGGTATTGACTTTGACGGTGATGGTAAGATCGATGTATACTTTGCACACAGACAATGTGAACACGTATGGGACGATGTTGACAATGACGGTGATGAAGAGTGTGTTAAGTGCGGTAAAATAAAAGACAATGAAGAAACTGTATGAAAAAGTTAAGCGTATTCTTAAGTGCTTGTTTTATCTTCTTTCTAGCTTCCAGTCATAAGACTCAAGCACAGATAGCAGCAACAAGAACAGAGTCTTATACTGCATCTTTTGAGAAGAAGATAAACATAGATTCTTTAATGGACTATGAAGGTCCAAAGATTCCTATACAGTTACTATCTTTAGGTATAAACGAAGATGTTTATGCTGCTTATCCTGAGTTAAAAGATAAACGTGTTGGTCTTGGTGTTACAAACATTGTTGTTGAATACCTTGAAGAGACAAACCATTTTACTTTTACTGAAGACAAGGCTGAGATCAAGAACAGAATGGTAAAGCAGTTTCAAGCTTCACAATCTGGTATCACAGAAAATAAGTTAGATGGTAGAGGTAAGATTAAGCTTGCTCAGTATTTTGTTTATATTGAGGTCTATGATTTTTCGGTTTCTGAAGATGAATCATTATCTTTGAAAGACGGTGTAAAACAGACAGTTGTGACTCGCATGGGTTTACAGGTTAAGTTTGTTAACGCTGAGACGGGAGAGTATTTTACAGGCTCAGGAATGGGAGAAGCTAAGACTGTTAGGGAAGCAACACTAATGAACGATGCTAACTTTGCTGATATTAAGTTTAATCAATCCACAATTGGTACAACGACTAAGAAAGCGCTTGAAAACGCTGCTAGTAAGATTGTGGTACGGATGATTAAGAAAAAGATTTTCACTAAATAAACCAACCATGTTAGAAAAACTAATCATTGCTGCTAGTATTGCTATTGCTGCTAGTATTTATCCTGCGTATAAGATATACGAAGGTGCTAAGATACCAATGTATCAAACACGTATCTCTAATCTAGAACATCAGATGGAGATTGTTAAGTTGACTGAGACTGACCCTGCAAAACGTTACGTAAAGCTTTCAAAACTTGAGGGTAAGATTCTTAAGGTACGTACAAAGATTAAGGCACGTCAAAAGATTAAAGCTCTTGAAGCCAAGTGGGACTATCAAGATGAGATGCTTAAGTTAAAGCGGTTTCAAGTTTCTGTTGATTCAACTATAAAGATTGAACCGAAGTAGTGAAATGGTTAGGGATTATCATGTTGTTATTATTGTGGAACACGAGTAGTGCTCAAGTGTTATCACAAACATATGTTGATCCTTGTTCAGGAAAAGTATTAACGGTAACTGTACCTATCGCAAGTGGGTCAGTTACTGTTGTTTACAGAGGTCAATACAAAGTAGTTACAGCAAACGATATAACTACAGGTGCTTTAACAGCATGGTTAAATATGTTGACAACAGCATATCCATGTCCTGAAACACAACAAGTAGTTAATCAAGTAGTTACACAGACAGTTAATACTGCAGTTAGTGCAGCAGTTAATCAAGCAACTGCAAGTGCAACCGCTGCTGCTACTGCCGCTGCAACATCTGCGGCGACAAGTGCTGCTACTAGTGCAGCAACAAGTTCTGCAACATCAGCTGCTACATCAACAGCTAGTTCTGCTGCATCCGCAGCTGCATCTTCTGCAGCAAGTAGTACTCCAGCACCAAGTGCAACAAGTACTAGTAGTTCATCATCATCTAGTTCATCGTCTAGTTCTTCAGAAAGTAGTAGTTCAAGTTCGTCTTCTGAGACAAAGAGTGAAACCAAAAGCGAATCAAGTAATGAGTCAAAGTCAGAAAGCAAAGAAGAAAGTAAAAGTGAGTCCAAGTCAGAGAAAAAAAGCGAAGATAAGAAAAGCAGTAAGAGCTCTGCCAAATCCAGTGCCCGTGTTAATCCTATTTTATATAACTCTGATCTTACTTCTCTATTATCTGATGATAATAGTTTTTCTCAGATAATATCTGTTGGCATGTCTCAGTCTTCAATGACTGGAGCAGACTCATGGGGTGTTACCAGTATGATCTGGTCTACTTTTAATCAGTTTGCTTTATCTGGTAGATATACAAAGATGAACTTTGCAAAAGGTCAGTTATCTCATATAACAAACTATGGTATTACAGGAGTTTACTTATCAGGAAACTATGTAGCATTTGCTACTGCTGCTTATATCAAACCTTTAAAGAATAATAAAGGTATCTTTGGTATAAACGAGACTATCAGTTATGCAATGAACACAGTAAGTAGTAGTTTGCTTATGTTCTATAGTAAGCCTATTGTACTTAGTAAAAGAGTATCGATAGCTCCAACAATCACAGCATCAGCTTTTCCAGTTGTTGCATCAGAGACAGGCGTTACTGTAACTCCAGCATTCAACGCGATGACAGGATCTAGTTTTGATCTTAATCTAACCAAACGTTTTAAACTTAACTGTGGTCTAACACTCGCTTTTAGTGAGCAGAGCATTAGACCTAACAGTTATATGTTTATGATTGGTACCAAGCTTAACCTTTAATGGTATAGCCTTTCTTATCAACTGATAAGATTCTTTCACCATCGAATACAGACATCTGGTTTTGATGGTAGTCAGCTAGTACGTGGTCACTAAAGTAACTAAACATACTACCTTTAACACCAAGGAAGAATACTTTATCAGTATAGACACTACAACGATCTTCAGCATCAGTAAGTACTAAGCTGTTTTCTTGTGATTTAATCACATGCTGTACTACCTTAGTAATACTTGTACCACCCATGTCATCCAAAGATGCAATAGCAAAGTCTGTTGTTCTTAGTGGATGGATATCTTGATTGAAAGAATACAGTTTGTTAAGCATATTATTCTTTTTCATTACAAGAGCAATCGCTTTTGCAAACTCAAGCTTGCTTAATCCTCTACCGTCAACATCTCTAACGCCACATCCTTCAGACATCGAACCAGATATATCGATATAAAGGTTAATCTTACCTTTACGCTCAACGTTTCTTGTTGTGATATCTTCTGGGAACAGATTTCTAAGCTTTGGATGAAGCATTACATAGTCCTCTAAGCCATCAAAGTTACCTGACTCGAACAAAGACTCATGTGTAATGCGTTCTTGCCCTGAGAAGTAATTCTTTGACTTATCTAAGATCATCTTGATGTTGTTCTTAAGTACAGAATCATTCATCTTGATCTTCTTTAAAGACTCAAGTGCTCGCTCTATCTCATGCTTAGTCATACCACCGATACCAGTGTTCTTGTTCCAAGCTTCTTCAAGCTCTTCTTCACCAATATTCTCAGTTAGTTCATTGATATGTTGAGCTGCATCTTGCATCTCTCTTTCTAACTGATCTCTAGTTTGCTTAAGAGCTTTATCAATAGCTTTCTCTATCTTCTGCTGATTTTTTCCAGATCCTTTACCAGAACCACTTTGACCTTGTGCTTGGTCATCTTGGTCTCCGTCTTGATCATCATCATCTCCGTCGCCATCAGGTTGATTTAGCTGATTTTTCATCTCCTCATGAGCTTCTTCATCTTGCTTCTTTAGTCTTAGCATAAAGTAAGTAAGATATGTCATCATACTCTGAGTAAACATACCAGACTTAACGTTTGATCCTTCAGTTAAGATCTTTAAGCTTGGATCATTCGCTAACTCAAGAAGCTTATAACGCATTTGATTCTTCTCATTACGAGCTTTGAAGTCAATCTTGTCAATAGGTTTGTTAAACATATTAAAGATATCATTCTTTAGTGAAGATGGGATTGATTGATAAGCTTCAGTCATCTCTTCAACTGAAAAGTGCCACTGCTCACGACCTTTCATCTTATTAATCTTCTCAGCGGTTTGAACCATAGTGTTATGGTTACTACCACTAGCTGAATAGCCAGGAATAAAGGCTTTCTTTACAAACTCATTTAATCGATAAGCATCTATATAGTGAATATATGGCTCTACTAACTCAGGTTTTTTGTACGAACCAATGATACTCGTAAATCGGGAAGAGCCAGAAAAATCTAGCTCCCCCTTCTTTACTTTCTCCATGATTGTAAACACGTTTTTATACTGTTTCTTAGCCATGGCTTTCTCTTATTTAGAATGGATCTACATTACTATCTGCAGGTGATGTAGACGTTGTGTAAGCAGCATATTGAATAGTACCAGATAAAGGCATGCTTGACTCACTCATATCTCCTTCAATCTCACCTAAAATCTCTGATGCTAACTCCTCTTCTGCTTCATCTTGATTAGCAAGGACGTGGTTCTCAAGTACAATAGTCATTGTAGCATCGATAGTTTGAGCATCATCATCCGCAAGTTTACCGTTTGAGATATAAGTTGCTGTTAGATCCTCAATCTCTTTTACTGCAAGAGATAAACTAGTTTGATCGTGATAAGACTTAAGCATATCGATCTTAGACATGATAATCTTCATCTCCATTGATGTAAGCATGTCATTAAGACGAGTACTTGCTGCTTTATCAACCATCATCTCAGCTAACTTAACTAAAGCTTTGTCAAGACTAACATCCCAGATATAGTGAATACCTGCGGCAAGACGAGGAACAAAGGTTAAAGTACGGTCAGTAGTCTTGTCATAAGACACCTCGATGAACTTCTCGATACGGCTTGGTGATAATACTACATCCTTTAACTCTTGTGAGTTTGGAATGTTAAGACTGATGTTCTGTACATAGTCTTTACCACCTTTACTGTGATACTTAACCATATCACCTGCAGAGATACGAGATACCTGCATCTTGATCATGAAACGATCCCAGAAAGGTGAGTTAATCTCGTCTTTTGGAATCTCATTACAAGTTGCAACAAACAACTTCCACTTACATGGTACCTTGTTCTTACCGTTAAATAAGAAACGCTCGTTCATAATACCGAGTAAAGAGTTACGGATACCTGAACTAGCTTTATCTACCTCGTTAATGATAATGATCTCAGCTTCAGTAATAGGAGCATTAAGTTCAAACTTATTGTTTGTAAACAACGCTTCTAAGTCTGGCATACCCTTCACTTCTGATTGCTTAGTACCTTCGTCAGTCTCTAAGATATAGATCTTTGACATAAAGTTTTCAGCAGTTGCTAACTTATTCTCGATCAACCATGCTTTCGCATACTCGACAACAGTCTTGGTTTTACCAACACCAGGACGACCCTCTAATAATACTGGTAACTGAGCTGACTCTGCTAATGCTAGAGTCTTGAACACTTCTTCTTTGTTCATTAAAGAAGTACTGATTGTACGTACTTCTTGAGTTTTTACTTTTGCTAGTGACTTTGCTTTTACTGTTGACATTAGTTTTTATTATTAGATATGAATGAATGCATTTAACTCTTCTTGAGATGTTTCTTCTACTTGAAACATATCAGATTGTGTGATGTTCTGAGCTACATCAAACTCTTTTGGTTTGCGTTGACGCTTTTCTTTTACAAGAGAGATGCTTTCTTCTTCAAGATCATCGATTAAGATAAATCTCATGAAGTTAGGCTCTACATCTTTAAGCTTTGGATGCTTTTTAATCATATTGATTTCAGCATCGGTTGCTTCATACGTTTCTTGGATAGATCCAAAACCTTGGTCTTCTGACTTAAGCCAAGATAAACCGTTTTCTAGTGCCTCGATTAAGGTACTGATATGTAATTCTACTTTTTTCATACTACCATTTAATTGTTTGATCCTTGCCATTATTGGCTGCAATAATCTCATTAACTTTATTAAACACATCTTCACAGTCCCACTCTTTTGATCCTTGATAACCAGCTGATGCAGGGTGTGAGATTAAAAACTTATAATGATTACTACTAACAAGAGACTCTAACTCTTGTGCTTGCTTACCCATGAATACCCAGATTAAACCAGGATTATACCATGAAAGCATATCAACTACATATACTATAAACTTTAGCCACACGTTATAGTGACTACCAATCTTTCCCACTTCTGTGGTTAACGCCGTATTAAGCAACAATACGCCTTGATTTGACCAACGGGTTAGATCTGGATCTTGGTACGTTGGAAACTCTTGATGTATAGTCTTTTCAATAGCATCAAAGATGTACTTAAGACTTGGTTGTAACTCTTTTGTTATTGAGCAAGAGAATGCTTTACCATCTGCCACACCTAACTGTGGATATGGATCTTGTCCTATGATGACAACCTTAAGGTCTCTATAAGGACATTCTTCAAAAGCAGAGAAGATATGCTTTAAAGGTGGGGTAAAACGTTTACCATCATCCTTCATTGAGTGAAGTGTTTGTAATACCTCACTGAACTCATTAGACATCAAGAAGCTTTTTAGCTTGTCTGCCCATCCTGAATCTCTCAGCTTATCAATCAACTTCTCTTGAATCTCTTTCAGATCAACTGTTTGTGAACTCATAAATCTTGTTATCTTTGTAAAAAATATAATACTATGTCAAAAGGTGTTCCCGTTCTTCCTCCAAACACTGAAGTTCCTATTAGTATAGGCACAGGTTTTGTTCAACAGCTATTCACTACTATGGGCTTTATCCTTAGCGATAAGAGTCCAGAGCAAGTAGCTGCTTTAAATAAAGCAATAGAGAATAATACTTACAACGATGAGCCTTGGATGGCTGCGTATGTAACTATTGCTGTATTAGTTAAACATATTGAGGAAGTTGCTGTCGAAAAGAATCTAGTAACATACTCTGATCTTAGTGAACAGGACAGCCCATCTGCTCCCCAAGCACAATAGCTGCTTGGATAACATCACTAAGTTCATCTCTACTACAGTCGCCAAAGCTTTTGACAATGTGTTGTCCTTCAGTCTTTATAATTAGACCAGCTCTGTCTTTAACGTAGTATTTCATCTCATCAACGGTGTGACCACCGTGATTAGCAAGCTCTCTTATCATTGCATGGATCTTACTGATCTGTGCTAAGGTAGCATTAGGGTTATACACCTGCATGGTGATCTCAATCATTGAACCATCAGGAACACTGTCTTTAAACTGTCCGTATAAAGCTTTGTCCTGATTGGTCAATGGCTGAAAGCTATCACCTTTCTTAATCATTTTACCTATATAAAGTCTCATTAGGATACTCCGATTGTGTGATATGTGATTTTAGTTGGATCTAAGTCCTTTAGTGCTTCTTCTACCCAGTCTTCATCTTTTGTATTTGCATAGCATAAGATATGAACAATAGCTGTTTCATCAGGATTAAGTCGCAACATACGACCTATTCTTTGATTAGACTTACGTTCATTACCAAATGCATGCATGATGATACCGCACTTTAAGTCAGGGATAGTAACACCTTCTGACAACTGTGCAACACAACTAAGTTGCATAATCTTTCCTTTTTCAAAGGCAGCAAGATGCAAGTCAGAGTGTTCGTTATTACTATGGTAGGAATGCGGACATAGTCTATCTGCTTGCTCTTGAGTATTACAGAATATGATGCACTTATCTCTTATACCTTTAAGCAAGTATTGTGCATACCGCTCTTTAGTCTTAAAGTCCATCATTACTCGCATTCTCATTACAGCAGATATCTGTTCCATCTTCTTTGATGGTGCTGTTGCTAATCTCTTTGTCCAGTAGGCATACGATGCATTCTCAGATGTAAAAAAGTTTTTACCTTTCATGTTTACTGGTATGTCACTTGCTGTACTTAACGGCAGCTTATGTACAAATATCCTATAATCATTAAGAATACTATCTTCAACTGCATCATCAGTCTTATACGTATATACTATTGGGCAATAAGAAGAAACCATTACATACTTTTCAGATTTTTTATACCTTGGAGGTGTACCAGTTAAACCTAGTATACGCCCTTTATATAAAGCTAAAAACTTCTGATGTGTATATAGTAAACTATGACACTCATCAAGAATGATAACGTCATACTTTGTTGGATCATGCTTTGGTAAAGAGATGTAAGTAGAAAACGTTGCTGAAGTAAGCACATGCTCTAATCCAAACTTTACTGCATCATCCGTCCAGCTCTTAAAGATACTGACCTTTGGAGCAACAATAAGTACTCTATGAGGATACAATGTTTTGTTCTCAATAGAATCAAGATAACGCAATCCAATGAGAGTCTTTCCGACCCCCATTGAAACTGCGATACCAGCATGATGCTTTGGTACTACTTGAGCTAGAGCTTCTTCTTGAATCTCATCTCTAGTCATATACCTTTGTTATCTCACCACTAAATGGATCAAACTCTACTTGATTAAAGCTTGCGTATTGTCCTGGAGGAAATACCATACGAGCATGCTCATCATGAGTTAGTATACCTAATGACTTTAGTTCAAAGTCTAAGGCAGTACCATTATCCATGTACTCTATATCAGACTCAGAGGTCAAGATATGTTTGTGTCCTACGATTTCTCCTTCGCCTAGGACTAAGCGTTTTGCTTTTTTCTTTTCCATAACTGGGTTTGTTTAATACTATGTTTCTGAATACATTAATTCTAAGTACTGATCTTTTGTTAGATGTCTAGGCCATGTTCTTTTAGACTCTTCTCCTACCTTTACAACGATGATGTCACCTTGGCGATAGATTCGTTCAGGTTTATCAATATTGATCCGTATAGTCCAAGCAATCGCTGATATAGCATCAGGTTTGAAACTATTTCCGCGATCATTAACAAAAGATGGGTCACAAGCAATTTTTGGTACGTATATCCAATACTCACGATTAGTTGTTGTACACCAACATCTAACTGCATAGATATCATCATCTTTAAACAATCTTCTTGTTGTCCAGCTAACTGATACATCAGCATCTATATTATCTGGATTTATCTTCTGAACAGGAATCTTGTAAAGCTCATACACATCTTCAAATATGTACTCTTCTTGATTGTTATCCTCATCCCACTTTGTACGCTTCTTTGTAATAACTTGTCGATCAAGCATCTCAGGATTTAACTCACTGAATATACGGCGTATACCAATACAATCAAAGAATACACGACGTCTTTCAAGGTTAGTTTCTTTGAACGCTTCATCAACAGTTACAGGAGTAATAGTATCCCATACACTATGTACAAAGATACCAAAATCTTCGTGTGAATCATGCTTTATGACATCCTTTTTGAAGTCAACAAACTCAGGATACTTACTCTTCCAAAGACGTAATGCTTCAGTTAATGTAAAGTTACGGTATGCTGATACCGTATACTCTAAATCTGCATACTTTATATTACTCATCATCTTCATCTTTTAAGTTTAAAACAACGTCTCTATCTTCACCGCTCTCTACTCTCATGTATACATCAAGCTCAAGTACTAAGTAGTCACCATCAACTTCTAAACTATCATGGTTAACGCTCTCTGAACTATCAATACCTAAGTATTCTCTATCACCAAGATCTAATGATTTAACTTGATTATCAATAAACTCTTTTAGGACATCAGCTGACCGTTTTAGTTCATTCTCTAGTTCTGGGTCAATAAAGCCTTGTGTTACATTAACAGTAAACTCAACACTACAATCACCACCACTATCATAATCAGTAACTTGATAACTAATCTGATCAAAGTAATACTTCTTTGGTATAAGTAATACTGCTTTTTTATCAAGATCTAAGTAGTCATCTTCAGAATAGTTATCAGTACCAACAAGTGCCTGTTGATCTGAATCATATTCCATATACCCTGATGCAGAGAAATCTCCTGCCCATGAACCATAATCAAGTTCATCGTATACAGAATCAACTAAAAAGTCAGTAATCTCATTCTCATCTGAATCACCTCGCCAATTAACACAACCAGAATCATTACCACCATCCCACTCTATTCTTACTTCTCTTCCTGCTGCTAACTCAGCTTCACACCATTGTCTTGCTCTTGTAATCTTCTCTGCTTCCGAGAGAAGTTCAAACGCTTGTTGTTTTTTCATCTTTTCTTTTTGTAATATGTTAAGAACTATTATTAACTTCTTGGTAAAATACAACAAGTATTAGTTTTATACAGTTTTTTGCAGTATCTTTCTTAAGATAATACAATACTTCTATGATAAATCTAATACTTGCCGTTCTTTTACTATGCTCTTCTTTAGGAGCTACTTTGTCTAAGTTTTCAAAGACTACAATCATTCGCGCAGAGCGTAAACATAGTAAGCCTTTAGTGCTTGACAAAGAAGTCTAGATATCAGTAACGTGATCTAGTTTTTTATCACGTATCTCTCTAACTAGCTTTCTCCCTTCTCCTGGTTTATACAACCAAGACTTAGTATCCATAAGATCTAAGTAATCTTTTATTGTTGGTATCCAACCAAGATCTTCCATGATATGTTGTTCACCAAGAACTCTTGTTGGAACCATCTTACCACTTGAGTTAACAATAAATACACCAAACTCTTTCTCCGCCCAGAAGATACCTTCTGAGTGATGTCTTAGAGCTCTATGTCTCATGTCTGGATAATGCTGCTTGGTCTCATCGAACCAATTGTGTAGTGGAAGATAGTCCTCTATCTCCCCGCCATGCTTCTTCTGGGAAGAAATAGCGTGGTGTAACGGATGTGACATTATTCTTTATCTAAACGGTTTACTGAAAATCCTAACTCTTTTGCTTCGTTAGGATGAAGCTCAATGTACTCGTGACAAGAAGCGCAGACTCCAAGCCATGTACTCATGTTGTTGTGGTTTTCACCTCTACCAGCTTTGTGATGTATCTGTGCAGCACCAATAGTACATCCTGCAAGACGAGCTTGACAAAACGGATGAAGAGCAAAGAAAGCTATACGCTTACGCTCATACTCCGACATTGTCTTACTCATCTTTTTTGATACAGGATTTGGCTTACTTGTTGGTTTTGCCAAAGCTTTTGGACGCTCAATAGAATACCAGCAGTCTTTGCAGTACTTCTCTTTTCCATGAGCTTTCCATATTACCTTCATCTGATTACATCCGTTGCATAACTTTTGCTTTGGAATCATAGTACAAAGAAGTTTTCTGGTAGTAAACTTTCCGATACAAGAACTTGAGCAAGAGTATACTTATCAATACCAAGAGTCTTAAAGCTCAATGTATTGGGAGTAGTTACTTCACCATTCTTATAGGATGAGAAGTCTTTTGCTAGTTTTGATTTCGGAAACCATGCTTTCATAAGACGACTAACATATTCGTTTGTCTTCTTATTCTTAAATGCTGTAATAACATCTTGAGCTTTATGATGAACGATTGATACATCTTTCTTTGCTCTCTTTGTCATATGTTCTAACTCTTCTGTATGAAACGAAGATAGACCATAAACAACACGCTTGTATAAAACCTGTTGTTGTGTTGTAAACTCACGATATACTCGTGCTGTGTTTACTTTTCTAATCGGTTGATTAGATTCTTCCGTGTAGTGATACGGAACGCTTGTAAAGTTTGATGCCCCTACTCGGTATATTACAATACCGTTCTTGTTTGCTGAGACTACTTCTAGCTTTTTCATGTGTGAGATGATTTAAAGATAAAAAGGAGGAATCACTATGACTCCTCCCTAAACTACATATTATAAAACGGCTTCTCTTTCGAAGTCTTCAATGTTTGTTGACTTCTTAATAAACTTATCAGCAAGAACCTTTTCTGCTTTCATTGCATTACGGATTGCTTCTGAACATTCTTCATCATGCATGATTAATACATCATGTGCATCTGCATCATTAACATAGAACGTATCTCTATAGATAGGTTGTCCATCAATGTTACATACAACACCTGTTGTACCTGCAATCTTCAAATGCTGGTCTGGATTCTCTGGGTTAAACGGTTCTAAAGATTCTTTAACAATGATACGACCAGGTAATGGTTGATCAGCTTTAAAGTTTGCTGCAACTAAATCAGTTACTAAACCTTTAATCAATGCTGAACGCTTTGATAATCTTAACCATCCATTATCACTAATCGTGTGAGTATGTTGCTTTACGATTACAAAGCCATACTCTGGGTTGTTTGGAGACATGTGTACTACATTACCAAACTCATCTGCGGATACTAATACTTGTTTTGACATGTTATTTGTTAGTTTAAGTTATTTACAAGGACAAAAAAAATCCTACCCAGCAAGACCAGGTAGGATTAACCGTTACTTATGAAAAAAATTGTTACTCTTCTACTGTATCAGGTAAATCAAGATCAGTTGGTTTGATCTTATCTTCAAAAGATATCTGTGTTAAGTCTTCTATCTCAGGTATATCGGGGTAGGACTTAGTGCTAGTCAGTACTGATCCAAACCATGGATCCTCTACCTCTTCTCCGTAGTTGTTTGCCATTAAGTCTTGGAAGTCATCATCAGTCATGTCTAAGTATTGTTCTACTGACATTTCAATAATCTTCCCGTTTGGCATTTGATAAATCATATATAGGCATAGTAAGTAATGCAAATATATAAGTTACTTTTCACCAAAAAAGGCTATAATAAACGAACAATGGACTATAGAGCTATACCATCAACTATTTTTTACGGCGTAGATCACTGACAACTCGTTTCCAGTAAGCATTCGTTCTATTGATTGCTTCTTGACGTTTGTCTAGTTCTACTTTTGCTTCTGCTAACTCTTGTTTTAGATCACGTATTTGTCGTGACTGGAAAAAATCTAGTAATCCCATTATTTAACGTTTTTAGTTATCTGTTTATAAACAGCACTAAGACTACCTCCAATAACCACTGGGTCAGTTGTCTTTGCTGACATCTTGCTGTTCTTTGTTAATGTAACTATATCAACTAAGTTACCTTCTGCGTTTACAGCTTTGCCTTTTCTTGTTATGTTAAAGGCATTTACTAGGTCTTCACTTTCAGATTGATAGTGTAAGAAAAGTATCTCTTTTGGTTTGACATGTTTTATATCATCCTCAGTTACATCTTCTACTGATTTACTATCTAACGCATCTGTTGGGACTGTTCTTACCATTCCAACATAAGCAAAGATTGAACCAACTACAGTAAACTTATCTTTTGTAAGCTTATCACCTAACTTAGGTAATATATCCTCCATAAGAAAAGCTTTTGAGTCTCTTGTTTCTAGTAATCTATCTGGTAAAGGACAGATCATCAAGTGGTCTCTTTCAGTCTCATCTTTAGCTTCTTGTTTCTGAGCTATGATACCTATTGTTGGAGATAGTTCTCCATCGTCAACAAGCATCTTTTCCATGAGATCTTTAAACTCATTAATCAACAGTGTTATCTTTGATTTTTTCATACTAAGTATTTAAACCCACCATCTTGGTGAGTATTCAGCGATTATTTTATAAGCTAATCGTCTAGCTTTTGAATGCAGAATCTCAGACATATAGTTGCCTATCATAAATCTAGATTTATCACTACCATGTTCTGCTTTACTCATCTTACTGTGCCAACGAACTGCTTCTTTGTATGCATTTGGATACTTATCAAAGTATTCACCAAGGTTGTCGAAGTTAGTTGTTGCTGTAAAATGTCCGTGAGCATCGATATTGTAATCTGCACCATAGTATTTATCTAGTTCATTATGGTAATAACCAGTCTGTACTCGATATAATAACTTATGAGCTATTTTTATTTCTCTTAGTTCACGCTCTGAGTTATACTTAGCATTGAATAACTCAAACTCATTAGTCATACGAGCAAGCTGATCTGTTACTAGTCTTTCTAAGTACACATAATCCCAAGGGTTACAGTCGTAGATTCGTGGTATCCAATACCATAGATTGCTTGCTAACGTATATACTCGATGTTTCCAGTATATCAACTTTAGTTGTATCTCTTTTAACTTATTCATTGCTTATTGCTAATAATAGTAGCTTTGTTGCTACTCGTTCATATACCAGCCAAAACTCTTCAGCTGTTATCTCAACATGGAGCTTTACGTTTATTGCAAAGTTTGCACCGCATGTACTTGCTATCTCTCCTGGTAGATTGTGTGGCAACCAACCGTTACTAACTCCATTATCATGAAACTCTTTTACCTCTAATACATTACCTGTCTCTTCATGTAAAGCAACATGGTTATATATTAATGTTGAGTTGCTGCTAATATAGTTAATACCAAACTTAGTATACTCATTTCTTTGATTGCTCATAGTTTTTTGCAAGTTAAAAAATATATCTGATATTAGATACATCAAAGTACTGACGATAAACTGCCTTAAACGTATCAATCGCCAAAGGCTTTATGTCTCTTGAGTAACGCAAGTTAATACCTCCATATTCAGATTTCTTGTACTCTTGCGAGGCTGGATTATAGAGTAATACATTGATACGTTTACCTTCTTCGCTATCTTGATTACGTTTTGCTTGTATATCACTATAAGTCATAAAGATACACTCACATGGTACATCAATACCAAGAACACGTAATGAATTAAATAACCTACTGTATTGATATAACCAATTACTTTCTTCTCTAATGATAATAGGAGAGAAGTTTATGTGTACTTCAAACTTCTTTTGTAGATCTTTTATACTAGCAATCCTTTTATCAATACGAGTTGTATTAGGCTCAAGTATCTCAGCATATATCTGAGGCATTAAAGATACTCTAATACGGTTCTTTGTAGGATCTATTACATAATCATCAAGCGGAAATCTATTAGGATACTTTGTTGCAAACGTGCTCTTCAGTTTTGGATGCTCATTAAAGAACGTAAATACTTTTTGCCAGTCATAATGTTTATGATGTAAGGCAATGTCAGTACTACAGCCTATATCGATAGTATAGTATCTATCATCACACTGGTTAGGTTCTTTAGGCCATGGTTGTTTATCAACCCAGCTTTCAATACTAGCTAGTATGTCGTCAACATTATCATTGATATAAACTGTTGTATCGTTAAATCGTCCAACATAACAATATGATACCATGCATCCTCCTGCACATCCATAAATAAAGTTGGGAGAAACAGCATCGCTACTCCTCCCATTTGGTTTTGTGACTAATGTTTTAGTCTTCTGATGTTTGATTACCATCTGGCTTCTTTTTACGGTTATGTAACTCAGCTTCTGCTTCAAACTGTGCTTTATCTAACATCATATCGATATCATCCTTTACAGTGGAGCACTGATTAATCATTCTCTGAACAACATAAGGTTGTAGTCCATGATACATTACTTCAACTTCAAAGTCTTCATCAGAAAACAGATTGATCATCTGCTCTTCACTAATATCAAGTACAACAAAATGCTTATACTTGTTAGTTATGATATTCCACAGAATGTTTAGTTTAACTACTAGTTTTGTCATCATCTTTTAGTTTTTGTAGATTGTCAGAGATACCATAAGATATCTTTCCATCACTAGTAACTGCTTGTTTTAACTCATCAAGCAAGTTTATACCTTTTGCTTCAAAGTGCATAGATATAGTGCTAAATAAACCTACAGTACTTTCTTTACTTAACCACATCTTTGATACTGTGTTTCTTCCTGATGATTCAGGATTTTCAACAAGTAAAGCATAACTACCATCTTCTAATGAAGCAACTGTTATTGTACGATTATCAAGATAATTTGCTTGTACAAAATCTATTATTTCTAGTTCACCACTCCCAGTGACTACTTTACCATATTTACTCTCTTTCGTCATCTATCCAATTATTATGTAATCTAACAAAGTGTTCGGCTAGTTCTTTATTAAGTTCTCCTGGTCGTACTACTGTATACTCTTGTTCTGTATCAATCATTTGATACTCGCTATATAGAATAGGTACAACAGGAACAATAGTTCTGCACCAGCACTCTTCACCTTGACTACAAGTGGATGTTTTCCACTTTACTATAAGAGATAACTCTTGTGCTTCTTCGTATGTCATCATGATTTAAGTTTAGCTAACTCTTCTTCAAGTTCAGCGATTCTCTCCTGTTTTTCAGCAGTTGTTATTCTTTCAAGCTCTTTTTTAAGCTCCTCTACAACATTTAGGTTATCTGCAACCATCTTATCTATTCGAGGTGTGTTAAAATAGAAGTAATGGTAAACTTCAACTTCTGGTCCATATGCACTGTAGTCTACTACTATTTTAGCTTTACTTTTAGTACCTGTATAAAAGTAAATAGTATAAAGCGGAAGAAAAGAATTGAACCAGGAGTTGTCATCACGATATATTCTAACATTACCAACATGAATAGAAGACGTAGGTAAAGGATTATCTTCTGTGTCATACTTTCGTATTTCCATACGCATCTCTTCTGCTATCTTAAGCAAGGCTTTTAGTTGTTCTCTCATTTCTTTTGTTTTTTACGTGGAACATTACCTACAGTGAAGTACTTACTGTCACCTTTTCTAGCTTTTCTAAGCTCAGTATGAAAGTCAGTACCATCATCTTCAAGTTTTTGCAATAGCTCAAACAGTCTTTGTTTTCTTCGTTCTTCTTCTTTACCACCAAAAACGTAGTAATCCAGCAAAGCTCCAAAGATTCCTGGAGGGGCTGGAAGAAACATACCCATTGATAGTATAGCAAGGATTAACATTAAATAAGGTGATTCCATTACCAAAGTGCTTTAACTCTTTTTACTGCCCAAGTATATCTACTCTTCTTATTCAAACGAAAGTAGTAGTGACCTCCTGCTTGTGTAGCTTTATGTCTAAACTGCCATATAGTAGTATTACGTAACTCACGAATGATATCTTCATTACCAGACCAACCTAGTGTATGGATCTCAAGAAGACCATGCTTATAAACAATAGCATCATCATAATACCAGATAGATCGGATATACTCAATAAGATCTGTAAAATCTTTATTCTTGTAATACTTACCTAAAGCATAGGTACCATTGACATAAGCACAGCTCCAGTTTTTGATATAATCTAAAGCTTCTTCAGTTGGGTAACCATCTTCATCTAATAACTTATCTGGATAAGGATAATCCAATAACTCATCTTCTTCTTTATTTGCCATCTTCTTGTTGTTTAGCCTCCCATTTCACCTGTATCTCGCCAGTCGGTATTACCCCACTCGTCTTTAATCTTACGATGTTCCTGGTAAGGAGTTGGTTTATACTTTTTTACTATTGGCATAATCTCTCTAGTTAAAGAACCTGCAGTTTTAGTACCGTCAATAACCCATTTTATGATAGTGTTTTCTATAGCACTATATACTTCATCTTCAGTCATTGTCTTATTGTTTAAACTCTGAGTTCATTAGGTTTCTTATTCTTCTCTTGTACGCATTCTTTCTACAAGCTTTTTCTTCTTGCTTTGTAAAAGGTGTAGAGCTCCAGAAGTTACCACATGATGAAACATACATACCTTCAACCTCCTGGATATCTGAACCATCAGCTGAATATCCAGTATAGAAGGTATTAGGCTTTAATTCATTTAGTTTCATGGTCTTGTTGTTTAGCTAGTTCTATTACATTACCAAATGAGGTTAGACCTTGTCTAAATCTACCATCATATACACAAGCACCATTCGAGAATATAGTAGGCGTGGTCGAGTATTGTGATACGCCTTGATTAGTCTCTATACCATCCATATTATGGATATGTCCAAAAGCTACAAGCTTGAGATTATCTTTTAAAGCTAAGCAACGCTTCATCAACGCTGAACAACCACAGAACTCAAGTTCACCAGCACGATTATAACTAAGGTCTCTAACACTTTTTGGTGGACCATGAACTATAAGTACATCAGTATCTTCTGGAATAGCTTGCCACACTATATCAAGTTTAGCTCTTTGTTTCATAAAAGCCCAGTCACCAAATGTTGGTGTATGTGGACTACCATAGAACTTAAAACCATTAATAGTAACACTATCATTCTCAAGGTATATAATACCCTTATCTTCAAAGTCAGATGCTTTAACAAGTCTACGTTCAATTGATGTATCGTGATTACCTGCAACATAAATCTTGTGTTGTACAGGAACCATTGCATACCAATCAATAAACTGTCTTACCTCATGTTCATTCGTGTAAGGGTTCTTTGGATTAGAACAATCCCCGCTATGTATAACTACGTCAATACCTAAGAATCTATCTTCAGGCATCATTTCATGAAAACTGTGTGTGTCTGATATGTGAAGTATCTTCATCTTACTTATTATTTAATAGTGAATGAATACGCATACCAGCGATAACACCAAGTATAAAAACTACTACTGTCATGGCTTTATACGTTTAACTTTGATATATGCAGCTCTTTGTGCACGTCTTTCAAAAGCATTTATCTTTTGCCAATCACGTACTTGATACTGTGCTTCAGATATACTGAATACAGGTGTACCTTCTTGCCAGTCTTTAACTAGCTTCTTCTTTTGCATTGGTGTATACACCTTTGTATCAGGAGTCGTACTAGCTACACGAATCTTATACTTTGGATACACACAACCTAATACTCCTAGAGTACAGATTGCATAGATAATTATTCTTCGCATTACTTATAACTGTTAGCTTTTTCTTTTATGTACTTATTTTCTCCGTGAAACTCGTAGTTCACTAACTCATTGTACTCCTCTTTGAACTGAGCAGTCTTAACAAAATACTTGTATGCTTCAAAGTCATGTGTTCTTAATTGCTCAAGAGCTAACTCATATTTACCAATAAGCTCTAATAGATGTTCATTAGCTTTTGCTCCACGTTCTACTTGAACAAGAGCTTGTGATGTAACACTATCACATTTTGCTGATGAGCTATCAACTTGATTTAATAGTTGTTGAGACTTGATTTGCTTTTGCTTTACACCATCTTCAGCATTTTTTGCTAGTAGGATAGAAACGTTTACTAGTGCTATTGCAAATAAGCATAGTAGTAACATCTCTACTACTCTACGGTTGTACTTTATTCCACTCATCTTCTTTATGTTTGATTAAACGGTCATAACGGATTCTCCAATATGTATAATACGGATGAAAAATAACCAGTGGGTAACCGTGAAGATATAAATCGCTTCCAAGTAACTTTACAGCATTGTCATCAAAGATAATAATAGTATCTGCGCCACCCCATCTTTGCCACCATCTAAGATGGGTTTCTTTCTTCATAAAGTATCTTGTACCATTAAAGTTTTCTTGCAAAGTATAGTGACCATCTCTTAATGCAGCATACGTTTTTGGCAAGCTTTTAAACATGTCCCAAAATGCTATAGTTATAACTAAAGCACTAACCGTGTATATCAATAAGCATAATGATAGTACACGACCAACAACAGGTAATAGGTTTTCCATAACAGGGTTTTTTAAAGATTAAAAAAGAACTAGTCTTTGTGACTAGCTCTGTTACTCATCAAGCTTTGATACGATGACATAGTCACCACTAACTATAACTCGCTTAGTATCAGTGTCAAAGATAATACTTCTACCGTATAATCTAAACGAGTTTGTATGATAAGTTCCTCCATTTGTTACATATATGTCATACTTATACTGAACATCTGGTGTTGCAACACATTGTGCTACAAAGAATACAGGTGTGCATATCAATGCAATAACTGCAAATAGTTTTAGTGTCTCTTTCATCGTATGTTTTTTGAGTGATGATCTGGAAAAGGTAATGATGATACAGGTTCTCTGTCTTTTAACATCATTGCAATAGCTCTAAAAGGAACAGGAAGCATACCGTTTGCATCAACACCAACATCCATGATACGCCCTTTACCAGCATGCTTATTATGTCCTGGTAAATGAACATGTCCATGAAGATGCATAGCTCCTTTGTTCATATCTTTCCAAGACATCATTGGATAATGACATGCTTGAACCATATAGCTTGCAGTTACTTGACCGCCAGCAACATAGTTTATCTCAATATCAAGCATATCACTAACAGATGTAAAGATATCTTGTATACCTTCGCGATTGTTTTCAATATGATGATCATGATTACCAAGAACAAGATGTATGTTTTCACAATATATCCTGTTTCTAAACTTTCTTACGTTTTCAAAGCCACCAAAAGACCAGTCTCCAAGATGAATGAGTATATCTTGTCGTTTTACAAGTAAGTTGATACCATGAATAAGCCATTCATTCATCTCTTCCAGAGTATCAAAGTCTCTTGTAGAGTCATTTGCATCTTCCCATGAGGTTACACCTTTGCATATGTTCTTATGACCATAATGAGTATCAGAAGTAAAGTATACTTTACTATCTACTGAGTTTAATAACTTTAGTTTTTTCATATACCAACTGGGATTTCAATAGTTTCTAGGCCATAAGATACAAGTAAGATATTAAGCTGCGTAACTAAGCCTTGCTTCTTCATATCATCAAGGTCTTCAATCTGTAGAGCTAGTCTAAAAAAGTGCTCCATGGCAATAGTAGCTATGTGTATTTGCTCTGTTAACTCCATTGGATCATGATCAACATCATCTTTTATACGATCAAAGAAGCTATCAACTACTTTTAATAGTTCACCATGCAGTTGTTTAGTCAACAACTTAACTTTCTGTTTTGTCATTGACTTGTCAGGAAAGACGTTTTCTTCAATGAAGTTAGTCATCATTCCGCATAGACCCATGTAAACGATTAAGTTATACTTTTTATGACCTCTTGCTAATACTTTCTGTGACATGTTTTTTGTGTAGTTTTAATTGTGAGTGAGAGTTGATTTGTGACAGTGGGATATGATCCTTTTTTGCTGCCAACTTTGTTTGATCTTTTACGATCTCTTCGTTCAATCTGGCTATCCATTGATTGTACGAGATCCCAAATGGGTTTCTGGGTTTTTCTTCAGCCATAGTTTAAACTGTTAAAGTGTGAGAAATAAACAAAAAAACCTGTATGATTTATACAGGTTGAGTAATAGTTGAGAGTTCAAGTATGCAATTAGCGTTCATGGCTCAGTTGACGCATCGCGTGGCCATAAGCAAACTATGTTTATTATCTCTCGTTCTACAAGCGTTTTACACTGACTAGCTTGTATCTTGAAGTTACTATTGTGGACCAGATAGGGATCGAACCTATTACCTACTGATTATGAGTCAGTTGCTCTAACCAAGTGAGCTACAAGTCCTAACTAAATGAGCTACAAGCTCTAGATATATGGAAGGGCGTCGAACCCAATTACTGTGTATTGCTTTTTCTAATCATGAGTGCACTTAATCATAGATAGTCATACTGAGTTTCACCCGAGTCCCACTCGGCAAACCATATAAATCAGTTTTATCTCTGTCTGATTAAACAGACTCTTTCTTAAAAGAGTAATCAACTGTATACCCTATAGATATACTAATACTATAAAGAGAGACTTCGAGTCTTTCAAGGTTACTGCTATACTAGAGGCTAACCTTTGCCTTTGATCTAGAGTCCAAACACAGCTTCACTCATCTCTCTTTATGTAGCTAAGACAGGTACTGCCCCTGTTGCTTGGTCTTTTGGTTCCGACATAAGCGGATTACTCACCCACGAGTTACTTTTACTCTACTTAGCTAAATAAAACCAGTTTATCGTACTCGTTTGTACATCAGGACTAGATATTACTATCTAATGATTACATTTTCACGATGGGTTAATTACTCCCTGTTTATATGTAATGCTTTCCTCAGTGTTCTTATAGCGCGCACTTAAAACACATATTTGGATACCTATACCGAGGGATTACACCTCAGTCGTCACTGGTTTTGTTGAGGAAACAGGACTCGAACCTGTATAGGGATTAAGAGGTGTATCTCTCCCTGAGCTGTACTACTTTCCACCTGTTACCAGGCCACTCTGCATCAAAAAGACTATACACTTTCTCTTATCACAGTTTTTCGTTACAATTGCTCTGCGTCTCCCGTTCCGCCATTCCTCAGTATTTTACAGTAGGTGGTGAAGTATTTGCTAGTTAGACTTTCCTTCACCCCGTTATTAAACCTGTATTAACTTTTATTTTTGGACCAGCTGGTGGAAAGTTATAAAACCACCTCACGCATAGTCAGACTCTACAAAAACTACCAAGTATTATCTGCTAACTGTCGTAGTCAGGACAGTTCCGAACTGCATCTCTATGCTACAATGCATAGGCGTTACCTTACGCCACACTGACTAACACTCTTCAAAAATAATAAAACTATGATTACTTACCAAATAAGATCTTCTTCATACGAGCAGTTCCTGGTAATAAGTTCTCATCTGTTAACTCAATCAACTCTATATCATCTGGTAACTCAACTGGTACAAACTCTGTTGACTTTTTTTCAAAGATGTCTTGATGATAATAACCAGGAAAACCTTTTAAGGTATAATACAGACTATTCAATAATGGAACATAATGAACTGATTCAACAACAAGTAAGTTGTTTTTAGGGTTTGGTTCTACGTTATTAATGGCGTTTGTATAAGATAATAAAGTAGTATAGTCATATGTATTTAGATCAGCATTTGGACCTATATATGCTATAGTTAGCTGCTTATTTTTATTATCATAATGAAGAATATCACCTGCACTATGAGCTGTAGATAACAACCTTACTGTAGTTAAGTCATTAACGTTCCTTTTTAACATCCAACATTGATGTTGTAAATCTCTTACGAGAGCAGATGGTCCATAATATTTAGATTCTTGAAAGGTTGGCCAATCTCCATCTTTATTATCAACTTGATACCCATAAAACTTTGAAGCATGAGCATGTCTATCTTTTATACCTAGAATATCAAAGATTGTACCATTATAAGAACCCTCTTGTAGCTCAAGATATGTTTTTCTGACTCTATAACTCAATACCCCATAAGGTAAACTAAAGAAAACTCTATCGCCTTCATTAAGATCGTGCTGTATAAAAGCTTTTTCAATAGATAAACAAGACTCAGGGAAGTCACCTTTAAAGTGCTCAAGTGTATAGCAGTAGTTATCAGCATATGATCTGATTTTAACCATTGTACCTGCAGGGACACCTAAGATATCAGAGTTTGTGGTCATTACCTGTCCAATATCATACTTATATATTCTTGGTGTTGTCATCATAATAGTTATTGTTTAAAGCAAGAAGTATGGGAATCGAACCCATGTCTAGTATACTACATCATTTCTCGTTCAGTAGTTACTTGTAATGCCCTATACTACCTTCTCTATATCTTAGGTGAGCAGTTGTATCCCTGCCCCAGTCTTTTGCAAGGACCTTATAAGATATTATCTGCTGTATGAGTCTTTAACTTATACAATAACTCTCTCTGCGATAATGCAATAACATAAGCAGTATCTTCTGGTAACGTTTCACCAGTAGTCTCTTTTACTCTTTCTAAGTGATACGCAATACGTCTTGCTGACTCAGCATTATGTTGTAACGCAATATCGTTTAGTACATCAAGAGGTACACAGTTTGTGCACTTTGATTCATCCTTTAGTTGTTGTTCAACTGGAGCTTTCGGTTTCTTGTTGTAAGCTCTTTTTGGTGCTTCTTCAGCAGCTCTGTTAAGTTTTTTTGCCATGATTTTAGATTATTAAACGGGTGATTCTTGATGCACCCTGTTTTGTAACATGATAGCCGTCACGACTTATGACGCCTTTTTCTTTTAACGATTTTAAACATCTCTGTGTTGTTGCATCTGAGCAACAAAGACGTAGAGATAACTCTTTTACTGATATCCATGTGTAACCTAGCTGTTCGTTTGTATAACAAGCGATTATACCAACCATTGCTTTCTCAATATGAGTAAGTGTTGGGTCATCAGCTACATATCGTGGATACTTACCAAATCCTTTTTGCTTGCTCATACTAATTAGGTTAAAAGGGTTAGATTATATCTCTACAACCTAACCCTTACCTCTCTCTCACACAAATATCTTATACATCTTGTACTGCTTTATCGACTACATCAGATACATAATCAAAGTCATGATCGATAATAGCAGAGAACAAATCAAAGTCGTAGTTAGAGTTAATAACCTGCTTTACAATACGGTTATAACCCTTAAACTCAGCCATCTTTTCTTTTGCAAACTCATCAATCTTATTTTGCAAGACTGATTGTGAGATATGAGCAAACACTTCAGATGCCCCTTCTTTTAACTTATCCATTAATACTGAGCTACTAAGCTTTTCTCTAACTTCAAGTTGTTTTCTCCAGACATAGTTAGTCTTCTCATGCCATACTAAGAAGAAGAAAGCTGCGAACAACTCTTCTTGCTTTGATGTAATAGACTTAAGTACTGTTTCTAGTACGGCAGTTTTTTTCATTAGAGTAGCTGGTGGTTCTTCACCAATCTCTTCAAAGTCTTTCTCAATACAGTTAGACTTCAAGGTTTCAAATATGATACGGCCAATGATTTTATCTGCCGTCTCTTGGTCGATACAGAATGCTACGTGCATCTCTTTATCTTCATGATTAAATAAATAGCTCATGTTAATATTCAATGGTTTGGGCATCTGCTTGAAGGGCAAACAGATACAGTTGAAAAGCTTGGTGTGGGTCTTTTGCAAAGATGGTAAACTCGTTTATGATAAACAGTTTGCCGTTCTCTATCTCAGTTATCCACTCTGATTCAGGTAATAGTTTAACAACAGGATGCATAGCATCTTGGATGTTTATGTACTCATCTTGTTGTCTTACTATGTTATGAGATTCTAAGAAACTCATTAACCCTGGAACAGACCCATCTGACGCTATAATAGCATCATTTGAGTCTAGTCCAAAGTTGTTACAGCATGCAGTTGCTTCAATAAGCACTTGATTCTGCAGATTGACAATCTCAATCTTTGCTGATCCATCACTATAGTTACCCGTCTTTACAATAATACGTGACGGGCCATCTTCTCCTGTAAAGAAGTTAAATACTTTGTGTTGTGATATCTCCATCGTTTAGTTGATTTCGATATAGTCCTCATCAAAGATAATCTCAGATGGTACACGTGTAACCTTGATAGATATACCGTATATCTTCATTGAGAAGTTAACTTTTACAGGGATATCAACAATCGATGTATCAACACCAACTTGTTCGATATACTCCTCAGTAATCTTTTGTGCGTCTTTGTACGCTTCGTTGTCACGCTTTTTAATACGAGCAATCTCGTAGTATACTGCGTTGTAGTCAACGTTTAAGTTTTTTGCAATCATGCTTGTTGGCATGCCGCGTCTGAACCATCTTTCGATTCTTTCAGTTGGAAGATTCTTCTTCACTCTTTTTGCTGTTACTTTCATCTTGTGTGAGATTTATTAGTTATTAATTATTTTACGACTTTAAATGTAGTAGGTAAAAGAAAGGGACCAGCATAACCAGCCCCTTTACCATATTAACCCTCTACTTATCAACTATGCTAACTTAATACTTTAGTTTGCAGAATTGCAATATTGCAATATTGCAGTTTAAAAACCTGTGTACTTATTAAAGTACTCTTCGTTACGTCTACGATATTCTAATGCTGGGAAAGCGGCAACCCACCACCCAATGAATAAAGTATAGATAACAAACCATCCTCTATCAGATATGACTTCTTGGTATGGTATAAATACCACAGCAAGTAGACTTAACATCAAGTAGAATAGCATGAACGATGCAATGTATATGCTAATTAGGAATATTGTTTTCATGATCTTGAGTATTTGATGATAACAATAATCGTCCAGATAAGAGTAGCAACAGCTGCTCCTAAAGCCATATACATGTGATCAGTATAGAAATACTGAACCATTGCAGCAACTAATAAGATTAGTGCTAATAGATTAAAGATGAAGTCGATAACGACCTCTTGTTTTGATTCTTTCATGTGAGATTTATTTTACCAGATGTTAAGCGGTATATTACCATCAACCTCTAGTGGATTAGACACTACATTAACTTCGCCTTCTTTCCTTAGCTTACTGATAAAGGCAGCATTAGCCTTATCTACCTTTTGTTTGTAATAAGCTATTATTTCTTCAGGCATATTCTTGTTTAACTTACCATAGAACTGATCGATCTTAAACGGCTTAAAAGGATGATTAGTACCTCTAAGTTCAACACCTAATTCTTGAGCAGTAAACTTACTAGTATTTGTTAAACCAAACGTCTCAATGATACTAAGCGTACCATCAATACCACCATAAGTAGTATGATAGGTTAAATACCTACCTCGCATAACCTTTGGCCAATAACTAGTATAGAAACAGTGCTTCATTACTTTACCTTCAGTGAAAGCTTTCTTCTTTGTATCAACGATAGATGTAAACTCATCTTCAAAGTCATCAAAGAACTCACAGAAACGGAAAGGATATGCGTTCTCATCTTCCATGTCATCCATCTCGTAAGATAGTAGTTCAGCTGACCATTTGTTATGCTCTTCGTTTAGTCTTTTATAAGACCAAAGTAAGTTTATCTTATGACCAAGTAATTCAAGCTGATCTAACACGTCACCGATAAGTCTCCAGTCTGTCTCTGGTTTGTCATCTCTAAAGCTTTTTGAAAAGAACGGACCAAAGTGTACATAACTATTACTCTGTTCGTATTCCGGATTGTAGAAAGTATTACTGAAAGTGTATTTACTACCTGTTTCAGGATCTCTATCAAACTTAGCAATCATTGCTTTTTCATAAGCAGCTTTTTCTTTTGCATGATAGTCAACAAGCTTTTCAATAAATGCATCAGCGTTTATACTATGACGTAACAGTCTGATAATCTTATGTTTATCTGGACTATCATATAGGTTTGAACTAGCACAGTTCATAATCTTTACTAACTTCAAGAACAAAGCTGGGTTGACATCAAGCTTATGAGATTTGACAATCTGTTCAGCAAGTTCACTTGGGTTCTTTATCTTACCTTGTAGTATCTTACCAAAGTTACCTTTTGACATGAATGCATGCAGATACGTAGCCTCAGTAAACCAGGTAACATTAAGTACACCTGCAATAGTGATTAAGATTTTAGTACCAAATGCTGTATTAAAGTCTTGATTCCACCATACTTGAAGAGTACCACGCTTGTTAACAGTAAAGCCACGCATACCTTTCTTACTTTTAGCAAGATGATATACGTTATTAGGACGCTTTGCTATTCTATACGGAAGGTCTGAGAAGTATATAACACCATCTTCAATCTTGATGTTCGTGTTATTTAGGACTTGATTCTTTAGTCTATCAGTACGATTATACTCTAAAGCTTTCTTGATACCGTTGGGCTTTTGAGTAAACTCTATTGCCCAATCTGGTATCGAATCGATTACTATTACTTGATTTTCCATTACACTAATCTTAAGTCTGACCATTTAACTAATGTATTCCATAAGACACCCGTCTTTGGATTTGCAACAGCGACTAACCCATCAGGATAGACATTTGTTACGCGAGCTATTGTCTTTTTATTTGCTGTCCATGCAACATGATAAAAAGCACCTCGTTTTGGAGCACCTGTTAATACCTTCATATTAGTAAGCATCATCGTATTTACAGAACATAACCTTGCCAATCAAAGCAGAGACTATAGCAGAACCTAATATAATCTGAAACAGATTCTGACTAGGCTCACCTTCTTGAATACCAGGTGTTGAGTTGTAGCATACGTTTACGTATACCATTGCGATAACAGAGTATGATGCAAACAATACCGTTAGCATCAATAAGATTTTTTTACGTCTTGACATTGTTGTAGATTAAGGGATTAAACATTCTAAAAAGCCTTTTTATATCATGCTTAGGATAGGTTCTTACTCGGCTGGACTTAACTCCTGGATCTGACGCATAACATCAGTTACTCCTTCTTCAGTTAAATGACCGATAACATCATCAGTTACTGGTGTGTCATAGGTTATAGAACCATTTCTGTCTAGGACAGCTGCTTTATATAATCCTTCTGGACCACCATAAGTAAATGGACCTTTAACAACAGATATATAATACCCATTGTCAAATTGCACATATGCTCTAACACCACTACCTGATAGGTCGTAGCTAATGCCTCTGAACTCTAAGTCTTTGAATGTCAACATGTTAGCGATTGTTTAGAGTTTCAAAGTATATACCAATACAGGTAACAATACCACCAAACAGGAACACTACATGGTCGGCAAGATTACCAACAGTAAAGATTCTAACGAATCCAAACAATGACACAGCTGTACCTAAAGCCATGATAATGATAGCACCTCTTTTTAGTGCTTGCTTACGCTCTTCTTGAGCTTTCTTAATTAATTCTGGATTAATCATGTTAATAAGAGTTATGGATTATTAATTGTATTCTTTTAGCAACCACTGCTTGTAAGCTTGGTCTTTGTTATTTATTTCACTTAGCTGTTTTTCTTCTATCATCTTTAGTAATACAATAGAGTTTCTGTGTATAAAAGATTAAAGATTAAATGAATCTGGATTAGGTCTACGGTGATGGTCCCATGTAATACGGTCTTCTTCATCACCAGCCCAAGAATAAGAACCATCTTGGTACCAAATAATGATACCAGTTAAAGAGCTAGGATATATAGTAAAGTTTACATCTTGAAGATATTTATCAAACTCTTCAGTAGTATATCCTCTTTTTAGATCATATTTTCTTTCTGAGTTTGAACCTATTGAGGTTGTCATACATAGAATCGTTTTATCTTTAACTAACGAATGACTAAGACCTTTTAATATACAGTCTTTAATGTTGGTTGGTTGGTTTGTTTTCATGTGTGTGTTGGATTGGTTATTAAACTGATTTGATTCTACCAATAACAGTAGCACTTGTACTACCACGGTCACAACCGCAGCCACAACGCCAGCCCCAAACATTAAGGACTTTGTTGTCTGCTATTTCATACCAAGAGAACTCTTCATCATTATAATAACGATCACTGGCACGGTATTTCTTTTGCATAGCTTCTTTGTGCTTCACATAGTGCTTTGCTTTTTTAAGCGTATTAAATACAATCATTTGATAAAGGATTAAAGCAGATTCGGTAGCCACTCTCTGGGCTACCATCACTCTGCTAGGTGAAACAATAAGATAAGCAGGATCTCAATGAATAATTAACACCACACCTGCCTGCGATGCCAGGTCTTGCTCCTGGATTGTGAACAACATAGGATTCGAACCTATGATTTGTAAGTTTTTAGTATGTGTTTACTTACACTGAAGACATTACTACCTCGAGAGAACTAATGACATGCATACATTCAGTGCGTGTGCCTTCCCCGCCTGTTGTTCATTAAAAAAGAGGACTGGTTACCCTCACTGTACCGTTTAGCAGGTTGAAGCTTTCATCTCTACGATAAGGACGTGCCTTCCATGTAGCCTGGTTGTTACCAAATAAACGACTGTGATGAAATATTGATCGTTTACTAGGCTCGAGATTAAACCTCTACATCACTCTAAGTGGAACATAGTCCTTAACGTTGTGAGCATGATATAGTCTTCAATGGTTATTTAAGCCATCTAGTTTACTTATCCCCTCTGCATTCAATTGTAATAGTAGTCGTTCCTTGCTACGAGAGCCTACATTTTGTGTAAATACATGTTTTCTACC
>JACCDX010866619.1_pt1 | contig 83342 bp, 77 predicted proteins | sample 7449681 | NCBI WGS metagenome assembly JACCDX01 (sample SAMN15323450, study PRJNA562643) | freshwater metagenome | isolation source: river surface water | place: USA:Blue River Watershed | collected 2017-08-18 | reverse complement strand
GAGGTACGGTGAGTGATTCTGGATGTTTGACTGCTTGTACTGTTACTGCGGCGACTGGGATTACTGATACTACGGTTGGTGGTGGAACGGGATCTTTGACTTGCAATACCGCAGCAAACTTCACTGGTTCTCTGCCTTACACTTGTTTGAATGGTGAATTTAATTATACTGGCGCGACTAATTGTTCTTGTGCTTCTGGATATCGAGCTTCCGGGTCTACTTGTGAATTGATTCCTCCAACATGTTCAGGAGGGGAAGGTCCGACTACTCCTGTGGATAGCTATTCTATCAATATTTTTAAATCTTCCGGAACTCTAACCTGTAGTGATAATGTGACGGTTGATATTTTGGTAGTTGCCGGTGGCGGTGCTGGTGGGAAGAGCTATTATCAGGCGGATGGTACAATTTGGTGGGCTGGCGGAGCCGGTGGTGGTGGTGCCGGTGGAGTTTTATATAGTACTTCAGTGTCATTAACATCCGGTACTTCTTATGCGATAAATGTCGGTAGTGGTGGTACCAATGGTGCTAATGGTAGCAATTCTTCCTTTATCGGAGGATCGGTAAGTATGACCGCAATTGGAGGTGGAAGTGGCTCTACGAATTGTTTTGTACCTGGGTGGAATGGTCAGATATGTCAGGCTGCTAGAAGTGGTGGTTCTGGTGGTGGTGGATATGGAATAGGTGGTGGTGGCGGTGGTCAAGGATCTGGAACATCTGGACAAGGCAATAGTGGTGGACCTAAAAATGGCGGTCCTGCTGGCGGTGGCGGTGGTGGCGGTGGCGCACGAGCAGTTGGCGGCACATCTAGTACGGCAGCTGATGGTGGTGGAGTTGGAGGAGTAGGTTTATCTTATGATATAAGTGGTGTTTCGACTTATTACGGCGGCGGTGGTGCTGGTAAATCAGTTTCTAATAGTTCCTATACGGGAGTTGGAGCCTCGGGTGGATTAGGTGGCGGCGGTCGAGGAGCAACAGCTTGTGGAGGTTGTAGTGGTACTAATAAGTTTGCTACAAGTGGTACAGCAAATACCGGTGGCGGTGGCGGTGGTGGCCCGATTGATTCATCCAACTGGAGTTCTGGTGGATCAGGAATCGTAATTATTCGTTATCCTAAGTAGTCATTAAGTAAACGAATGTTAGTAGAAGTTAGTTCTCGGGATACGAAAACACGAAACGAGTCTCCCCTGCCTTGCGGTGATCCCAAACATGTAGGTCAATCGGACTACTTACTTATGGTTCTTTGAGCTGTTAAATTGATCATTTTTGAAATGAATAGCTTCTGCCACAAGATCTTGCGTAATGCTGATCGCCAAACTATTAATTTAGCGTGATTAAATCTTTCCTAAAAATCGATGTCGCAAAATCTTTCACAAAAAATTATTACGCTTAAGGGCCCGATTTTAGTAGTTGGAGCCAGTGGTTTTATAGGAGCAAATTTGTTTCGCATTTTGCTTAAATATCGTAACGATGTATTTGGAACAGTTTCGCATTTGCCGGCTTGGAGGCTTGAAGGTATTGATTCTGCCAATATCTTCGAAGGTGATTTATTGCTTGATGAAAATCTCGACAATTTAATGAAGCGCGTAAAACCAAAAACGGTTTTTAACTGCTCAGCTTACGGTGCGTATTCTTTCCAAAACGATGTCGATTTGATTTACAAAACTAACGTAACTTTCTTTGAAAAGTTTTTGCGTCGCTGTTTTGAAAGTGGCGTTGATTGTTTTATCAACGCTGGCAGCTCTTCTGAATATGGTGATTTTGCGGCAGCACCAGTAGAAAATGTCGCGCTAAATGCCAATAGTCATTACGCCGTAACCAAAGCAACTTCAGCGAATCTGATTTATTTTTACGGTAAGAAAAAGGGCATGAAAGCAGCAAATCTAAGGCTTTATTCGATTTACGGGCCATATGAAGATTCATCACGATTATTGCCAAAAATTGTTTTAAACGGACTCAAAAAACAATTTAGTTCTTTTGCTAATCCAAAAACTTCGCGCGACTTTGTTTATGTTGATGATGCTTGCGAAGCCTTTATTGAAGCAGCTTTTGCGCTTCAGCCAAATTTTTATGGCGAATCTTTTAACATCGGTTCTGGTGTAAAAACTACGATTTCCGACATCGCAAATTTATCGAAAGAAATTTTTGCTCTTGATGGTGAGCCGCAATTTAACTATCCGGCACATGCTTGGGATGTTGATGATTGGTATGCTAATCCAACAAAATCAGAAGAAATTTTAGGTTGGAAAACCACAGTTTCGTTGCGTCAGGGTTTGCAAAAAATGATTACTTGGGTGCAAGAAAATCTAGAAATTTACACCAAGCCAATTGCTACTAAAAAACCGCAAGATGATCTTGATCGTAAATATTCAATCTCAGCTATTATTGCTTGCTACAAGGACGCACAAGCCATTCCAGAAATGTATGAACGCATTACTAAAGTGATGCAAAAATTAAAACTCGATTACGAAATTATTTTTGTAAACGATTGTTCACCTGACAATAGCGAAGAAGTAATCGCTGAAATTTCTAAACGCGATTTTCGGGTGATTGGCATTTCACATTCGCGCAATTTTGGTTCGCAAGCGGCGTTTAAAAGTGGGATGGATTTATCAACTAAAAACGCCTGTGTTTTGATGGATGGCGATTTGCAAGATCCGCCAGAAATGATTGAACAATTTTTGCCAAAATGGCGTGAAGGTTATGAAGTAATTTATGGTCGCCGAGTCAAGCGGGACGCGCCTTTCTATATGCAGATTTTGTACAAAATCTTTTATCGTGTTTTTGCCAAATTTTCTTACATCAACATTCCAAAAGATGCCGGAGATTTTGCGTTGATGGATAAAAAAGTTGTCGAAGTTTTATTAAAATTTCCCGAGCGCGATTTGTTTTTGCGTGGCCTTCGTGCCTACGCTGGATTCAAACAAACTGGCGTTGATTATGTTCGACCAGAACGAAAATTTGGTCGTACAACCAATAATTTTTTCAAAAATATTGGTTGGGCAAAAAAAGGAATTTTTTCTTTCAGCTTCGCTCCACTCAACATGTTAAGCAGTTTTGGATGGGTGATGTTATTTCTGTCAGCTATTTTGATGGTGGTGCAAATTTTGCTTAAAATATTTCATCCTGATTCAGCGCCTCATGGTGTAACAACTACGCTGATTTTGGTGACGTTTTTTGGCTCATTTAATCTTTTTGCCATCAGTATTGTTGGTGAATATATCGCCAAGATTTTTGAAGAAGTAAAAGGTCGTCCACATTTTATCCGTAAGAGTATAATCAAGCGCGGCAACATTTCAGATAGCGTTGGTCTAAACAATATTTTTGGTAAAAAATAATTATGAAACTCGTTCCACGTTGTTGTTCAATTTGTAATGATGGATCGCAAAACCTTTATCTTGAAGGTAATTTTAAACAGCAGCATTTAAACGAATTTAGTTTTGCTTCACGCAAAGAGCCGGAAGATTTCCACCTGTCATTTCATTTGTGCAAAAATTGTGATTTACTTTATGTCAATCCAGCTTTGGAAAGTGAAGTAATTGATGCTCAATATGAAGGAGCGTCTTTCGACAGTTCGGTTGAGGCTGGTTATGCCGCCAAAACTTACGCTAAATATTTACCGCAAAAATCTTTGATTAATTCTGCTCTCGACATTGGAACTGGCGGTGGTGAATTTTTATTAGAATTACACAAGGCGGGAGTAAAAAATCTGTGTGGCGTGGAGCCTTCTGGTTCAGCGATTGCAACTGCCGATAAAAGAATTGGTCAATTTATTAAAAAAGGATTTTTTAACAAAGAAATCTTCTCTGATAAAAAATTTGATCTGATTAGCTGTTTTCAAACTTTGGAACATGTTTCAGACCCTTCGCAATTAAGTCGTGACGTGCTTTCTTTGCTAAATGATGGCGGCAGATTTTTTGTCGTAGCTCATAATTTTCGTGGCAAAGTTAATCAAATTTTGCAGGACAAATCACCGATTTACGATATTGAACATCTACAACTTTTCTCTCCAAGAAGTCTGAAAAAAATGCTTGAAAATGCTGGCTTCAGAGATGTGAAAGTTTTTTCAATCATCAATACTTATCCACTTTTTTACTGGGTAAAATTATTTCCTAAAATTCCCTGCAAAAGGCATCTCATTAGTTTTTTGAAAAAGATAAAAATTGGGTATTTGCCAATTCCTTTGCCAATCGGAAATTTGGGGGCCATTGCCACTAAATGATCGACTCGCGACTTGTTGCAAAAGTTCTGCTGATCTCTCTTTGCGGATTTTTGTTATTCGCGCAAATTTTTCACACGTTGCATTATCCAATTTGGTTTGATGATGCTTTCTTTGCCAATGTCGCAAAAAATTTAGTTAATGGCGAAGGCTATTCGGCGGTGTTTTTTGATCAATCTTATCCCTTTCATTTTGGTATTTCCTCGGGGCCGTTGGTAATTTTACCGGCGGCTTTTTTTATGCTTTTTTTCGGCAATCAATATTGGGTAGGTGATGTCTCAAATATTGTGCTGATTTGGTTTTTGTTAGGGCTGATTTTTATTCTGGCTGATGATTTTGTCGGCCGTGAAAGAAAATGGCCTTGGGCATTATTAGTGCTGACTTTATCGCTGCTTTTTTCGGTTAATAGCTACGGCAATTCTAATCCGGATCGTTTAGTAGTTTGGCATTTGTTGATGGGAGAAATTCCGGCGGCATTGTGTTTGATAATTGCTGTTTTGCTGATTTTTTCGTCAAAGAGTTCGCGACTAAAAATATTTTTTGGCGGTAGTTTTTTGGGTTTATCGTTGTTAGCTAAAAGCTTATCAGCAATTGCTGTAGGAGTAATTTTAATTTGTTATTTCGCCAAAATAATTTGCCAAAACCAATCCAGTAAAAAAGAACAAATTTCAAAGATTTTACTCGTGGGATTTGCGGCAATTTTGCCGCCGCTGATTTTTGAAATTAGCAAAATTATCACTCTCGGATGGCCGCAATATCTTTCTTTAAAGCAAGACACGCTGAAATTTTATTCAAGTAATGCTTGGGCATTTTCAGAGGAACAAAGCAGCAGACTTAATATTCCTAGTAGCGTGGGCAATCGAATTGCTTTTCTTAAACGCTATATTGATCCGTGTGAGACCATTTTTTTACCGATCAGTTTTTACATTTTATTCGCTGCTTTTCGTACTAAAAAACCAGAAAGCATAAATTGTCTGCGGGCAGGATTTACGCTATTTTTGGCATTTTTTGTTCATCTTTATTGGTGGATTTATTTTTCTTCTGGTTGTGATCGCTATTTGGTGATCGCTTTTATTTGCTATTGTTTCGGCATTATTTTTCTGGTTTCAGCAATTGATTACAGCAAGCAATTACGCATACAAACAGGATTTATCATCTTATTTCTCGCTTTGCTGTTGGTATCGCGTCAAGAAGAGGTGACTTATCTTTTTAGCAAAGGTTTTGTTGGCGCTGATGAAAAAAAGCAGGAACAATTTGCAATGGTTGATGCGATCAAAGATTTGCAAGAGCAGGGTGTTCGTATCATTTCCTGTGGCAATAATGCTGAGTTAGAATATTTGCTGCCCAAAAGTCGCAACTTCAGAAAGTGTGAAGAAGTTCTAAAAAATTCTGTCGAAGAAAAGACAGTTTTGGTAAATTATTTTTTAAATTCCGAAGTTGAATATCTTAGAGTCATAAGGATCGAAAGCGATCAGCATTACGGTAGTACCGAAATTATCCCCAAGAAATTTTTAGCCAAATGCTCGAAGCAATATCTACAAGGTAAAGATTTTTCGCTAAATTGGTGCTCCAATTGATTGAAAATCTTAAAAGCTGTCGTTAGCCTGATTTAGCTTTCCAATCAAACTTTCCAAAAACATGTCTAAGCAAATTAAAATCACTTTTCCCGATGGTGCTGCGCGCGAATTTTCTGCCGGCGTAAGTGGTGCTGAAATCGCCAAATCAATTTCTATTTCGCTCGCTAAAGTTGCGCTGGCGATTAAGGTAAATGGCGAGTCGCGCGATTTATCACGAGTTATCGAAGAAGATGCAAAAATTGAAATTATCACGCCAAAATCTGGTGCTGATGCGCTTGAAGTTATTCGTCACGATGCGGCGCATTTGATGGCGGAAGCTGTGAAAGAACTATTCCCTGAAACTCAAGTTACAATCGGGCCAGCAATTGAGAATGGATTTTATTACGATTTCGCCCGCAAAACTCCGTTCGCTTTAGAAGATTTAGAGAAGATCGAAAACAAAATGCGCGAAATTTCAAAACGCGACGAGAAGTTGGTGCGCGAGGTTTGGAAGCGTGATGAAGCTGTAAAATTCTTCGAATCAATTGGCGAAAAATATAAAGCGGAAATTATCGCTTCAATTCCGTCAAACGAAGATATTTCACTTTATCGCCAAGGAAATTTTATCGATCTTTGCCGCGGGCCACACGCTCCAAGTACTTCGCACGTTAAACATTTCAAATTGATGAAGTTGGCCGGAGCTTACTGGCGTGGTGATTCTAACAATGAGATGTTGCAACGCATTTACGGAACTGCATGGGAAAGCGAAGAATCGCTGAAGAATTATTTGCACATGCTTGAAGAAGCGGCAAAGCGTGATCACCGCAAACTTGGTCGCGAAATGGATTTATTCCACATTCAAGAAGAAGCTGTTGGATCAGTATTTTGGCACCCGAAAGGCTGGACAATTTTCCGTGAGATCGAAAATTATATTCGCGCTAAACTAGAAAAAACTGGCTACGTTGAAGTTAAAACTCCGCAAATGGTTGATAAAGTTTTGTGGGAAAAATCTGGTCACTGGGAAAAATTCCGCGAAAATATGTTTGTGGCAGAAAGTGAAGAAAGAACGCTTGCGATCAAGCCGATGAACTGTCCGTGCCACGTGCAAATTTTTAACCAAGAGTTAAAATCTTATCGTCAACTTCCACTAAGAATGGCAGAATTTGGTTCGTGTCACAGAAATGAACCATCAGGTTCGCTGCACGGAATCATGCGTGTGCGCGCTTTCACGCAAGACGATGCTCATATTTTCTGCGAAGAAAGTCAGATCAATGCTGAAACTGTTGCCTTCTGTAATTTGTTGAAAGAAGTGTACCAAGACTTCGGTTTTGAGAATGTGAAAGTGAAATTCTCAACTCGCCCAGAAAAGCGTGCAGGTTCTGATGAGACTTGGGATAAAGCTGAATCAGCTTTGGCTGAAGCAGTTAAACTTGCGGGCTTAGAATATGAAATCCAAGAAGGCGAAGGTGCGTTTTACGGGCCAAAACTTGAGTTCACTTTGGTTGATGCAATCAAGCGCGAATGGCAATGCGGAACTTTGCAAGTTGATTTCATCTTGCCAGAAAGACTCGACGCAATTTACGTGGCATCAGACGGTTCTAGGAAGCGTCCAGTGATGTTGCATCGCGCGATTCTTGGAAGTTTCGAAAGATTTATCGGTATGTTGATCGAAAATTATGCCGGAAAATTCCCGCTATGGTTGTCTCCAGTTCAGATGGTTGTGGCAACAATCACTAACGATTCTGATGAATATGCGTCGCAAGTTGTGGAGAAATTAAAAGCCCACGGATTCAGAGCTGAAGCCGATTTGGATGCGCAAAAAATTTCTTACAAAATTCGCGAACATTCTTTGAAAAAGATTCCATACATTTTGGCGATTGGCAAAAAAGAAGCTGAAAACGGTTCTGTTTCAGTTCGTAAATTTGGCGAAGAAACTCAAAGTGTGATGAGTGTTGAAGACTTCATCGCGATGGCTCAGATGCGACTTCAATCGAAAAAATAGCCAATGGAAAAGGACAGTAAATATTGCGTCTCTAACCTGATTTTTACTTTTCACATCTATCTGGCGATCGCTGTTATTGCTGCAGTTACGGCGTTGGTTTTCAAATTTTTGCAAATTGATTCCACGCCAATCAAAGAAGTTCGACCACAAACTTTTTTCTTAACCATTCATCAAATCAACGTTTTAGATACGGTTTTGCGTGAGAAGCGCGAAGCTTTATCTTACGTGCTTTCCACGCTATTTGGTCTTGGAATAATTTTTGCGTCTCTGTGTTTCTTTAAAGAAAAAATCGCCGAAAAATTAGCGACAAAAAAAGAAATTTATTTGCGCTCTGCGGTAATTTTTTTCGCAGTTATTTCGCTTTGTTTTGTCTTCCAGCTTTTCGCAGATGTTGAAGGAATGTTTTTGTTATTTCCTCGACTTAAAGAGCCGCTGAATGTTTTTTTCATGATTATTTTATGTATCGCGATAACAAATATAATCTTGAGTTATCAGGCTTCCGATACTTCAAGAATTGGTGTGGTTGTAAAAGCTCTTTTTGTAATTGTGGCTCTGATGTTGTCATTATTCATTTTTAGCTTCTGGGTTTTCGATGAATATTCGATGTCGCCGGAAGACTCGGCGAATCTTAGTCCAGTAGTATATCCAATCGTGCAGCAATATTTGGGTAAAGAATTGTTGATCGATTTCAAAAGTCTTTACGGTCTGCATCCTTATTTTTTACAAGCGTTTTTATATATTTTTCCAAAAACCGTTTTCACATTAAGCATTGTTTTGGCCTCGTTGTTTCTGATGTCATTGTTGGCCTTGGCATTTTTTATTTTCAAATTTAGCCAAAATAAATTGTTGGCAATTGCCGGATTCGCGGCGTTGATTTATATGCAAAATTTCTCTGTTGATGGCCATTTTCCGATGAACGGGTTGTCCTTTCAGTATGAAGCAATTCGCCTGTTCTTTCCAGCATTGCTGTTGGGTTTTTGCTGGTTTTTTTATCAAAATCCTTCGCCAAAAAAATATTATTTTTCGCTGATATTTTTTTCGTTGGCAACAATCTGGAATTTGGATAGCGGAATTCCGGCCTTTTTGGCTCTAGTTGTGATGCTTGGTTACGAAAATCTGAAAAATCAATTTAGCTGGAAATTTTTAACGCTTCATTTGGCAAAATCTTTCGGAATTCTTGCAACGGTTTGGTTGGTTCTGACTTTGTTTCTGAGGTTGAAATACGGCCAATTTCCCAATTTTTCTTGGTTAGTTTACGGTCAGGCTGCAGCTGCGGATTTCGGTTATGCGATGTTACCGATTCCCAAAAAAGGTATGTGGCAGATTGTGGTTTTGATCTACATAATCGGGGTGATTTTTTCGATCGATAATTTCATCAACAAAAAACATTCTGCGCAAAACAGTGCCATTTTGTTATTGAGTGTTCTGGGAATTGGTCTTTTTACTTATTTTTTAGGCAGAAGCCATGCTTCGAATATTACTCATTGTGGCTATCCAGCGTTACTTTTGTTGATTATTTTTGCCGATAAATTTTGCCAAAATTTGGTAGGGCGGAAATTTATTTGGGACAGCAAAATACCAAGAATTGATCTACTGATACTTGCCTTGCCACTTATTCTTGTAAGCTATTTCAGCGTAGTTCTATTTTTTGAAATTCCGATTAATCAAGATGTTAGAAATCAATTTATTTTAACAAAATTTCCACACTCGGTAAAGCCGTACTGGATTTCTGAGTTGAACTTTGTCAAAGCGAATATTGGTAATTCAGAGAGTGAAGTACGGGATGATGTTTTGATGCTCGATCTTAATGATTATGATTATAGTTTCGATTTAGCATTACGCACTAAATCACCCTTGAGTTCGGTGAATTTGCGTCACATGTTTTATCAGGAAGAAATTGATGCAGTTTATAATTTAGTTAGATCGCAAGATAAAAAATGGGTGGTTTTAGTTGAGCCACACAGTCGAGAAGTTTATAGAATTTTATCTGAATCTGAATTAGAGAATTTAAAAAAATTGCTGAATAAACATTACAAAATTAGTGCCAGAATGCCGCTTGGTGAGAATGGCGGGGTTACAATCTTTGAGAGAAAATCAAACGTCAAATAAATGAAAAAAATTCTGCCTTACTTTTTGCCTGCGATTTTGTCTCTAATCGTTTTCTGTCTGATTTTTCAGATGTGGAAGGTTGATCTGACTCTGCCGACTTTTAACTATAATAATGACGGTTTGTTTTCGATTTTTATCATCAAAAATATCATCAATGGCGGCTATTATGCTTGTAGTGATAAAATTGGTTTGCCGCATTTAACTGAGCAGTTCTGTCTCTATGATTTTCCGATGCAATCGGACATGTTTCACATTATGATCGTGAAATTTATCACGTTGTTTACCGATAATCCGTTTTTGATAGCCAACGTATTTTTCATCATGACTTTCATGCTGATTTCTACTACTGCTTTCATTGCTTTACGTCAGTTTGAAGTTGGTGTTTTAAGTGCGTTACTGGTCGGTGTTTTATATGCTTTTGTGCCTTATCATTTTGTACGCAATATTTGGCATCTGTTTTTGTCGAACTATGCTCTGATTCCTCTCTCAATAATGGTCGCGTTATGGATTGCTCAAGACAAAATCGGAATTTTTTACGTTAATGCAAAGCAACAATATGCGGTGCGTCCGAACAGATTTTTCTTTATCGCGTTTGCCATCGCAATAGTTGCCGCCGGTAATAATATTTACTATGCTTATTATTCTTGCGTAGTTTTTGTCTTCGTGTGGTTCTTGAACGGTTTGCGTAAAGGTAAGTTTTTTGGTGATCAAACTATTGAAGTTATTTTGCTGTGTTTGGCGACATTTTTGACATTATTTTATCTTTATATACCAACTTTATTTTATCAGCTTAGCCACGGATTTAACCCGTATTTAGCTGGTCGCGGAGTTGCGGCAAGTGAAGTATTCGGCCTAAAAATCATCGATCTTTTTATGCCAGTTTCAAACCATTATTTAGATTATTTGGCGAATGAGAGAATTAATTTCGACTTTCAAATCGACGCCGGCTGGGAGCGCATTTCCGAGAGTTTAGGATTTATCTCTTCGGTAGGATTTATGTTTTTATTTGTGTGGTTATTGGGTCGAGATTTTAACTCGGAAAATTCCTTAATTGCGCAAACTATCAAAAAACTTTCGTTCTCAACGCAGGAAAAAACTATCATTTCTTACTTGGCGAAAATTAATATTTTTATTGTGTTGTTCGCTACTGTCGGTGGCTTGGTGATGTTTATCAGCCTTGCTTTCCCAACGCTTCGCAGTCACGCACGTTTTGCAATTTTTATTTCATTTATTTCGCTGTTTTTAGTGGCGATGATTTTTGATAAAATCGTTGAGGGAAAAATATTTGGTAAGAAAATTTATGCGCAAATTCTGGTTATTGTTATTTCAGTTTTAGCGCTTTTCGACCAAGTGGGAACTGTATCTTCAGAGACAGCGCAATCGAAAGGAATGGTAGAAAAATATCACAGCGATCGTGAATTCATTGCTTCGATTGAAAATTCTGTGCCCGAAAAATCGATGATTTTTGTCTTACCGCAATATGGTTTTCCTGAAGATGGTTATGATGATTATCGATCAGTAATTGCTTATGCGCACTCGAAAAATCTGCGTTGGTCTTATCCGGTTGTTGCTGGAAGAGAGAGCTTTTTTTGGCAGCAAAAAGCAGTAAATGGTGGCTTAGAATTTTTCCTAAAAACAATTAAACAAGCTGGGTTTATCGGCGTTTATGTAGATAAGGAGCAATATGCTAACAAAAATGGCACGAAGAATTGGATGCGATTAGATGCGTTTATGACCAAAGCTTCTAGAGTGCCGAAGCGTGTTTCAAAAAATAAAAATCTGATTTTTTATCAAATTTAATTCTGACAAATGACAGCTCTTAGAAAATTTTCTACCTATCTTGTAGCTCCGATTTTAGCTGTTCTGCTGTTTGCGTTTCTCTTCAAACTTTGGTCGGTAGATTTGACCACGCCAGTTTTTGGCTATGACACCGATTCGGTACTTTGTCTTTTTTACATCAAAAATATTATTGATACCGGATGGATATTTACCAACAGCTACGTTGGTTTGCCGCACATCAATGAAGTGTTTAATATCTACGATTTTCCTATCCAATCTGATATTTTTAACCTCGGAATTTTCAAACTTTTCGCTGTTTTCACCGACAATCCCGCGTTGATTGCGAATCTCTTTTTTATTCTAACTTTTGCCTTTATTGCCTTGGCTTCATTTCTGGCTTTGCGCGCTTTTGATATCAGCGTTTTTAGTGCGACAATCATTAGTGTGATTTATTCTTTTCTACCTTACCACATTTTGCGAAGCGTTGGGCATTTGTTTTTGTCGAACTACATGGTTGTTCCGCTGGCGATTATGGTGGCGTTGTGGATTATTCAGGATAAACTCAAGATTTTTGGCAAAAACGCTAAAGGTCAATATACGATTATTTGGAATAAATATTTTACCATTGGCGTTGCGGTAGCGATTTTTATATCCTGCAACGGTGTTTATCACGCTTATTATTCCTGCATAATTTTTATTTTTGCTTGGTTCGTCCGTGGTCTAAGAAATGGTGCTTTTTTGTGCCGAGGCTTGGCGGAAGTGATTTTGATCTGTGTTGCTGCTGTTGTCACTTTGATAATTTTGTATTTCCCAACTTTGATTTATCAAATGCAGCATGGCGCCAATGCAATGGTTGGCGGCCGAGCAACTTGGCAAAGTGAATTTTATGCTTTGCGTATTATCGATATGTTATTGCCGATTACAGGTCATCACATCGATAGTTTTTCATTGTTGCGCGATAAATTTAATGATCTTATCGGATCTACAGCTGAGAGGAATGCTGCTACTTTGGGAATTTTGAGTTCGATTGGATTTGTTTCTTTGTTATTGTGGTCATTGGCAAAAACGGTGACGCAGGAAAATTTGTTCTTACAACGTACAATCAAAAAATTTTCGTTAGAGAAAAAAGATCAGGAACTAATTTCCGATTTGTCAGCTCTTAATATTTTGACCATCTTATTTGCGTCTGTGGGTGGCTTTGTGATGTTTATTTCGATGACAGTTCCGTTGATTAGAAGTCACGCCAGATTTTGTATTTTTATCGCCTTCTTTGCTTTATTTTTTATGGCGATAATTTTTGATAAAATCATCGAGAAGAAATTGTGGTGCAGAAAAATATATACACAGATTTTTTTGTTCGTGCTCATGATTCTTGGGGTTTACGATCAGGTTGGAAAAGGCAGAACAGAATATGTTGCTCAAAAATATGCGATCGAAAAATATAGCAGCGATCATGATTTTGTTGCTGAAATTGAAAAAGCTGTGCCGCCGCAATCAGCAATTTATATGCTGCCTTTTTCAAAATTCCCCGAAGTTGATGTTTACCAACAACTAGTTGGATATGTTAATTCGAAACAGTTGCGTTGGTCTTATCCGGCGATTGTAGGTCGTGAAACTAGCGATTGGCAGCAATATGTTTCGACTTTGGATTTCAAAACATCTCTTGCTGAAATCAAAAAGGCAGGATTCGTTGGTATTTACGTAGATCGTCCACAATATGTTGGAACTTACTCCAAAGCTAAATTGAAGGATTTAGAGAAATTCTTGCGCGCACAAACTAAATCGCCGGTCATAGTTTCGCGCAACAAACAGCTGTTATTTTTTAAGATCTAATATGAAGCAACTCATCTCAATTGTTACTCCGTTTTTCAACGAAGAAGAGTCGATTGCTCAATATTTTTTGAAGCTGGAAGAAGTTTTAAATAAAATTCCCGACATCGATTACGAATTTATCGCCGTTGATGACGGCAGTCAGGATCGCACTTTCGCGATTTTAAGAGATCTGGCAGCGCAGAAAAAAAATCTCAAAGTTATAAAATTATCGCGCAATTTCGGTAAAGATATCGCCCTTGCTGCAGGATTAGATCACGCTAATGGCGATGCCGCAGTTCCGATTGATGCCGATCTACAAGACTCGCCATATATTTTGCCGCAGATGATTCAGAAATGGCGTGACGGATTTAAAATTGTGTTGGCGCAGCGCAGTAGTCGCAACGATCCGTGGTTTAAGAAATTTACTGCGACAATATTTTATAATTTAGCGGCGAAAATTATGGATCGCACTTTGCCGCGTAATGTCGGTGATTTTCGTCTGATTGACAAAGTAGCACTAAATGATGTCAAAAAATTGCGGGAGAGAAGTCGTTTCACTCGCGGAATTTTGTCGTGGGTTGGTTACAGTACTACAACCATTCAATACGAAAGAAGCGCGCGCACATCAGGTCGCACCAAATTTAATTATATCTCGCTGCTTAATTATGCTTTGGATGGAATTTTTTCGTTCTCAACTTTCCCAATCCGTGCCATTACTTATTTCGGAATGATAATTTCGCTTAGTTCTTTCGTTTATGGTTTGGTGATTATTTTTAAGAAAATTTTCTTAGGAAATGCCGTGGCGGGGTATGCGTCAATTATGAGCGTAATTTTATTTCTTGGTGGGATAAATTTTATTTTTATCGGCGTGATTGGCGAATATGTGGGACGAATTTTTAATGAAGTAAAAGATCGTCCACTTTATTTGATTGAAGAGGTGGTGAATAAGTAAGAATTATAGATCCCCGAGCAAAGCGTAGCGTCGTCGAGTGGCCGGAAGCCGGACTTCGTCCTTTGCTCGGGAATCTCTTAGATTGAGTTTTAATCTTACTTATTTCCTTCTTCCAACGCCAAAGCCACATCGAACGCGGTTTGTTCGTCAAAATGTTTGCTGATAATTTGAAGACCCAAAGGAAGTCCATCATTGTCAAATCCGCCAGGAACTGAGATTGCTGGTAGTCCTGCCAAATTCACTGGAATTGTGAAAACGTCATTTAGATAAATTTTTACCGGATCAGAATTTCCAATAGTTTTCGACTCATTAATTGAAAAAGCTGCGCTTGGTGCAGTTGGTGTAAGAATCGCATCAACTTGTTTGAAAGCGTCAATGAAGTCTTGGCGTACAAGGTTTCTAACTTTTTGAGCTTTTTTGTAATAAGCGTCGAAATAGCCGGCAGAAAGAACGTAAGTTCCGGTTAAGATTCTGCGTTTCACTTCATTGCCGAAACCTTGAGCGCGGGTTTTAGAATACATTTCATCAAGCGAAAGATCATCTCCTTCAGCGCGGAAGCCATAACGCACGCCATCAAATCTAGCAAGGTTTGATGAACATTCGGCAGAAGCTAAAATGTAATAAACTGCTGGTGCATATTTGGTGTGAGGCAGAGAAATTTCGACAATTTCGGCGCCACGTTTTTGCAAAATTTCTTTGCCGTGATTCCACAATTTTACGATTTCTTCCGGCATGCCATCGATAAAATATTCTTTGGCGATACCGATTTTTTTGCCCTTAACGTCAGAGTTCAAAAGCTTCTCAAATTGTGGTACGGCTAGATTCATTGAGGTCGAATCTTTTTCATCAAATCCTGAAATTACGCGTTGCAAAAGTGCAGCGTCATAAACATCTTTAGCAAAAACGCCGGCTTGATCAAGCGAGCTGGCGAAAGCAATCATGCCGTAGCGTGACGATCTGCCGTAAGTTGGTTTGATGCCAACAATATTAGTGTAAGCTGCTGGTTGTCTGATTGAGCCGCCAGTATCAGAACCAGTTGCGCCAGCACAAAGATTTGCTGCAACTGCTGCTGAAGAGCCGCCAGAAGAACCACCAGGAACTAAATCTTCGTCAGAATTTTTCTTTTTGTATGGGTTGATAACTGGGCCAAAATAGCTGTTAGTATTGGCTGAACCCATGGCGAATTCATCCATGTTTAATTTGCCTAAAGTGACTGAGCCAGCATCAAGCAATTTTTGCGAAACGGTTGATTCGTAAGTTGGCACAAAATTTTCCAACATTTTTGAACCGCAAGTGGTGCGCAAATTTTTGGTGCAAAACAAATCTTTAATGCCGAGTGGGATACCTTCTAAGTCGCCAGCTTTTCCTGCGGCAATTTTTTCGTCAGATTTTTTGGCTTGCGACATTGCCAAATCAAAAGATTCGGTGATGAAAGCGTTAAGGCGACGATTTTGCTCGATATTTTTGATGTAAGCAGAAGTGACTTCGGTGCTTGAAAATTTTTTATTTTTTAGACCATCAACAGTTTGACGGATGGTTAATTTTGTAAGATCGGTCATGGGTAAATTATTGTGCTTTTTCGATTAATTCTAAGAGTTCTTTTTTAGTTAAAAATTCGCTGGCCAGTAATCCGGTTTTGGCATTAGGACCATAAACTGCGTTAAATGGAATGGCAAATCGGTTGTGTTTGCGTAAGAATTTCATTACTTCTGGATCTGGTTTTGTGATGTCAGCACGCATAGTAACAACATTGCTAGCATTTAATTTAATCTTCACTTCTTCATTTTCTAAAACTCGCGCTTTATTGACTTTGCAAGTGATGCACCAATCAGCTGTAACGTCAATCACTACAACTTTTCCTTCCATAACAAATTGATAAATTAGCTTTTCGTCGAAATTTATCCAAATTCTCATTGGAATTTCATCTTCAGAATTAATCTCTGGAGTTACTGGTTTTTGCGTTTTTGGTATCGCAAAAGCAGCAGCAAGAACGGCGGTAATCACGATAAATTTAATAAATTTGAGACGTATTTTTAAGCACAGTAACAATAGAGCTGCTAAAACAACGATGCTTATAGATTGAGTTACCCCAACATTATGTGACAAAATATAGGCTAACCACAGTACGGTGGCTGCCAAAAGCATGGCCATTAATTTTTTAATTTTAAGCATCCAGTTTCCTGGTTTTGGCAGAAGAAAAATTAATTTCGGGGTGATTAGTAAAATGATGTAAGGCAAGGCAAATCCAGTTCCGATGGCAAAAAATATGACAAAGATATCGAAGATTTGTTTGGTTAAAGCGAAGGAAATTGCTGAACCAAGAAGTGGCGCCGAACATGGTGTGGCAAGTAAGACAGCCAGTATTCCAGAAAGAAAGTTCGGGATGAAAATATTCTTTCTGCCCTCAGCGTTCGTAATTTTTGTATTAAGAAAGTTTACTGAAAATTGATCGAAAGTGATTTCAAAAACACCAAGCAAATTGGCGATGAAAAGGATCAAAATTATCATTAAAAAGATCAGGAAGTAAGGATTTTGGAACTGCAATCCCCATCCAAAAGCGTTGCCGACATAATGAATTATTCCGGCGCAAACTGCGAAAAATAAGAAGCAGACAACTATACCGCAGATTGTGGAAAAGAATGCAAAACGGATTCTCGAAATAGAGGTGTCGAGATGATTAACTATTGATAGTAGTTTGATCGACAACACTGGCAAAACGCAGGGCATGATGTTGAGCAAAGCGCCGCCAACAATTGCGATCAATATCCAATAAATCAGACTTGAAGACATTGGCACTTCAGTTTTTGATTCTTCTGCTGATTCGGTTTCTGAAATTATTTTGTGCGGATAGAATTTTTGAATTTGTGCGAGAGATTTTTGATCGATATCGCCAGTAATTTTTAGAGTAAAATTTTCTTCAACCGGAATGCACACATCTTTGCAAATCCCGTAATTTAGCTTGAGAGTGAGATCGGTATCTTTGCTGACTTCTTTCAAATCGAAAGTAATCGGTAGTACAATGTCATTGTGATAAGCTGAGTATTTGAAAGATTCGTCACCGATTTTTTCTTCATTCTCTTCAGCTTGTGGCCAAGTGATTTCATGCTTTAGATAATTTGATGAATTGGCAAAATCAAAAGAAGGTGGAACTCCGATTCCATCAGAACCTTGTCCATAGATTTTCCAACCTGCGGGTAGTTTAAATTCTAAGCCAGCGATTAACTTTTTAGCTCCAGTCTCATCTTGGTAAAAACTGCCTATTAGTCTTGTAGAAGCACCGCTGGCTTCGTTTTTTTTCCAATCAGAAGTTGCGGCTGAACCAAGATTTGCGTAAAGTAACGATGCCGAAAAAAGGAGTAGAAATAATTTTTTCATTTTAATTAAAACTTCGATTGAAAATCTGGTAAGGCTTGAATAATTTGACCGCGTTTGCACTCAAGATGTCTTGATAGTTTCTAGAACTTTTAATTCCTTATTTTTTTAAAATGAATCAACAAATTAACCCTAAAAACAGTCCTTTTGAAGTGGTGCATGTCACTTCAAAAAAAGTTTCTTGTCAGGGCGAAAGAAGTGATACAGGTTCTGTTTCAGGTCATCCGCTGGTCTATCTCGATATGGGCAAGAAAGACTTTATCGTCTGTCCTTACTGCAGCAAATACTTTACCACTAAGGAAAAAAACGCCAATAATTCGGTTATCATTGGCTTAAAAAATCAAATCAAAAGCGAAAAATAAAATGGCGAATACAGCAATTATCGGTCTGCAATGGGGCGATGAAGGAAAGGGTAAGATTGTTGACTTTTTGGCAGATAAATTCGACGCAGTCGTGCGTTTCCAAGGTGGACACAATGCTGGTCACACTATCAAAGTTGGTGATAAAACCTACAAATTAAGTTTATTACCTTCGGGAATTATTCGCGGAAAATTTTCAGTGATTGGCAGCGGTGTAGTTGTTGATCCAATCGCACTTTTTTCAGAAATGGAAAAAATTGAAGCGGCGGGAATCAAAATTGCTGCTAATAATTTGGCGATTGCTGAAAATTGCTGTTTGATTTTGTCAATTCACCGTGAACTTGATCAGCTTTTAGAAAATAAAAAAGGTGAAGGAAAAATTGGCACCACTGGTCGCGGAATTGGCCCCGCATATGAAGACAGGGCTGGTCGAAGAGCACTTCGTGTTTGTGATTTAGTTGATGAAAAAATTTTCCAATCACGTGTCGAAAATTTGTTATTCTATCACAATTTATTACGTCAAAGTTTAGGTGCCGAAATTGTAACTTTTGCGCAAATTAAAGCTGAACTAGAACCAATTCGTCAGCGTTTATTATCTTATTCTTTGCCAGCATTTGAAGTGGCAAAAAAGCTTTCTGCTTGCAAGGATATTATGTTTGAAGGAGCCCAAGGAGCCTTGCTAGACGTGACTTACGGAACTTTCCCTTTTGTAACTTCAAGCAACACTATGGCGGGACAAATCGCGTTGGGTTCTTGTCTTGGAACTGCGGATTTACACCAAACGATCGGAATTTTAAAAGCTTATACAACTCGTGTTGGATCTGGTCCCTTTCCAACTGAACTCGAATGTGAAATAGGAAAATTTTTGCGTATTGAGGGAAATGAAGTTGGAACTGTAACTGGCCGCGATCGTCGTTGTGGTTGGTTTGATGCGGTTTTGGTGCGTCAATCAATTCAACTTTCCTCGGTAAAAGAAATCGCCCTCACGAAGTTGGATGTGCTTGATAAATTAGACACAATTAAAATTTGCGTTGCTTACAAAATTAACGGTAAGACCTATGATTACTTGCCACAAGCGGCTCATCTATGGGAAAATATTGAACCAGTGTACGAGGAAATTTCTGGTTGGAAACAAAGCACAGTAGGTGCCAAGTCTCTTAAAGATTTGCCTCAAAAAGCCCTTGATTACATCAAGAGAATTGAAGATTTATGTGGCGTGAAAGCGTCGATCATTTCTACTGGCCCTAAGCGCGAAGAAACAATTATTCTCAAAGATTTCTAAACTTAAATGACCAACGAGCAAAAAAAACCTGTTGTAATGCAAATAATTCCGGCCCTTGAAAATGGCGGAGTTGAAAGAGGTACAATTGATATCGCCAAAGCTTTGAAAAAAGCTGATTTTGAGCCGATCGTGGTTTCAAAAGGTGGTGTGCTAGTTTATCAATTGCGCGAAGCTGGCATTACTCACATTACCCTTCCAGTAGCTAGCAAAAATCCTTTAAAGATTTTTTTAAATATTAAAAAATTAGCTAACGTCATCACCGAAAATAAAGTTGATGTAGTTCACGTTAGATCAAGAGCACCAATGTGGAGCGCTTATTTTGCCTGCAAAAAAACTGGTACAAAATTAGTTTCTACGGTTCACGGAACTTATTCTTTGAATTTGGGTGGTTGGAAAATTTTTCCACCAAAAAAATGTTATAATTCCATTATGTTGAAGGCAGATCGCATCATTGTGGTCTCTAACTTCATCAAGCAATATTTGATCGATAATTATAAAACAAAGAATCAGGAATTAGATCCAGAAATTGTTAATAAAATTTCGGTAATTCAGCGTGGAGTTGATTTGCGCTATTTCGATTTGCAAAAAATTTCGCAAAGTCGAATCGTCAATTTAATTAACGAATGGCATTTACCGGAAGATCGTAAAATCATTCTTTTACCGGCGCGTTTTACAGCTTGGAAAGGTCATGAGTTTTTGATTGAAGCTTTGAAAAAAATCGAACGTGATTTTTGTTGCGTGATGGTTGGTTCAGACCATGGTCACAAAGTTTTTAGAAAAAAAGTTGAATATGCTATCGTGGAAGCTGGATTGGCAGGAAAAGTAAAAGTTGTGGGACTTTGTAAAGATATGCCAGCAGCTTACGCATTGTCGCATATTGTAGTTTCTTCGAGCGTTAAGCCAGAAGCTTTTGGACGCGTTGCGATTGAATCGCAAGCGATGAAAAGAGTAACTTTAGCAACAAAAATTGGCGGTGCTTTAGAAACAATTATTGACGATAAAACCGGATTTTTGGTTGAGGTTAATGATGCTGAAGGTCTAGCAAAATTATTGGACAAAGCGCTTAATTTTTCAGAATCAGAAGCCAAGCAAATTGGTGAGTCAGCGCGTCAGCATATCGAGCAAAATTTCTCCAACGAAAAAATGTGTGAAGACACTATCAAGATTTATAAATCTTTGATTTCGTAAATTTGAGTTAGTTTGTCTTACGATAAATCTCGATTGTATCTTCTTCAAGTTCGCGAACTTCGACTTTAGTAAAATTGTTTAAAACCTCATCAAGTTTACTAAACTCAAGGTTTCCAATGGCTGCAATACCATCATTACCGATAATTTTCTTATTTCTGATCCATACTATTTCATCGACGAGATTCTGTTGTAGAAACTGTGTGTTGATGTCTTGTCCGCCCTCAACAAGAACAGAGTTAAATCCTTTTAGGCATAGATCTTTTAAGATTTCGGAAATCTCTCCGCCTAAAAATAATGGTTGGTTTTTGGGGTTCTGAAAAATTTCCAAACTTAAATCAAATCCCACCCCATTGCTTATTACGATTGGTTTTGGCGAATAATCTTCTAAGCCAGTAATGCGGCAATCAAGTCTAGGGTTATCTTTTCTTACGGTGTTTGCACCAACAATAATGCCGTCATTTTTAGCGCGTAAAATATGAGAAAATTCTCGGGCTTTTGCGGAAGTAATCCATTTGCTATCAAATTTTGCAGTGGCAATTTTTCCATCTAAACTGGTGGCAACTTTTAAAGTGACAAAAGGCATTCTGCTGCTGCGGCTTTTGAAAAAACCGCGATTCATTTCAATGGCTTCTTTTTCGAGGACTCCGCAAACCACTTCAATTCCGGCTTCGTTAAGTTTTAGAATGCTGTTACCGTTGACTCTTTCGTCGATATCTTTGGTTGCGATTACAACCTTTGTGAAACCATGTTTAATGATTTCATCAACACAAGGATCCGTAACTCCAACGTGGGAGCAAGGCTCTAGAGTTACGTAAATTTCGGCACCTTTTAAAATTTCTTTATTTGTTACTTTGTCGATAGCAATTTTTTCGGCATGAGGTCTTCCTTCGCGTGCGGTGATGCCAGTAGAAATTATTTCGCCATTTTTAACGATAACACATCCAACTACTGGGTTGGGGGCGGTAATGCCAAGATTTCTTCTGGCTAGATTTAGAGCGTAGGAAATAAATTTTTTGTCAGAACTTTTCATATTCGAAGTGGTACAATCTGGATGAGAACGATTTTGTGATTTACGTTCTTTTTAGGACAGGGTCAGACCAATACAAAAATTTTGCAATCCATTATTGTTTTCATCTCTTTAGGATTTTATCGTGTGCCGCCTTTCGGAAATTTACCTCAAAAAAATGTGCTACGAAAAAAGTTTAATTGAGATTGTCAAATTTTTCTGCTGTGCGATTTTTTGCGTTGTGATTTTTTCTTGTGATAAAACTGATGTGAGGCCAGATTACGCAGCGCCGATGCAATATTCTCCTGTGCAACCTTACTATCAACAAAATTACCAACCAAATCCACAGTACTACCGTAACCCTTACAACTACCCACCACAAAATTATTACCAATATTATGATTATGACCAGTATTACGTTCCTCCAAGAGCGTACCAAGGTCGTGAAGAAAACTATAGAGGCAGATCTTCAATATACTCTCCTAATGTTACGAGATCTGTCGAGAAATACTGATTTATTTGAGCGATGTTTTTGTTAAAGATGAATAAAATTACTTTGAAAAAAACCACTATCATACTGGCGTTACTTCTGGCTTCTTCCTGCAGCAAAGATCCATATCTCTATGATCGTACTGGTTTTGATGCAGATGCTAGACCAATTGTTGCGCCAAATCCTGACGCACCTAAAGCAGTTGTGCCGGATTATTATCGTCAGCAGCAATATGGTGTGCCTTACCAGCAAATGCCGCCGCAAGGTTATGTACCAACACAACCTTACCCACAAAACTACGGTTACCCACCACAATATCAGGGTGGTGGTTCACGTTATTATTCAAATCCATATGCTATTCCACCAGCGACCCAATATTATCAACGTTATGACGTTGATCAATATTATGTTCCGCCAACTTATTACAATAACAGCGGTGGTCAGCAAATGAGAACAACCGGTTACGAATAAAGCCATGAAAGACGTTATAGTTTATAGCAAAGAAATTTGTCCTTACTGCGTGAAAGCAAAGGCGCTGTTGCAAAGAAAGGGCGTAAAATTTTCCGAAATTAAAATTACCGATGATGCCACCAGAGAAGAGATGGTGCAAAAGTCGGGTGGGCGTATGACGGTGCCGCAAATCTTTATTGGTGAAAAACATGTGGGCGGCTGCGACGATTTATATGCTTTGGAGGCTGCTGGTAAATTGGATGAATTATTGAGATAATTTTTTACCACTCCCCTTGTTTAAAATTTAAGCGTTACTATCTTCCCAATCACATGATCGATCGATGTTCGATGTAACTGATCATTTCACGATTTATAATTTCCTAAAAACTCTAAATTTTAACTAAACATGAAAGTCAGACCTTTACATGATCGCGTTCTTGTTGAGCGCATTGAAGCTGAAAGCAAAACTGCTGGAGGCATTATTATCCCAGATACTGCGAAAGAAAAACCGGCTGAAGGTAGAGTAGTGGCAATTGGTGCTGGTGCTCGTGATGAAGACGGAGACAGAATCGCTTTGGACGTAAAAGTTGGCGATCGCATTTTGTTTGCGAAATGGGGTGGCACTGAAGTGAAAGTTGATGGCAAAGAATTGGTGATTTTGAAAGAATCAGACATCTTGGCTGTAATCGAATAATTATTAATCAAACAAACTATTTTTAAAAAATGGCTGCAAAAGAAATCCTCTTCGGAGTTGACGCCCGTACCAAAATCTTGGAAGGCGTAAATATTATCGCTGATGCGGTAAAAGTTACATTAGGACCAAAAGGTCGTAACGTGGTAATCGAAAAATCTTTCGGCGCTCCACGCATCACTAAAGACGGCGTGTCAGTTGCAAAAGAAATCGAACTTGCTGACAAGTTCCAAAATCTTGGCGCGCAAATGATCAAAGAAGTTGCTTCTAAAACCAACGACATCGCGGGCGACGGAACTACAACTTCAACTGTTCTGGCTCAAGCAATTGTACGTGAAGGTGTAAAATCAGTCGCTGCCGGCATCAATCCTATGGATTTGAAACGCGGTATTGATTTGGCAGTTGATGCTTTGATCAAAGAAGTGAAAGCCATGAGCAAAAAAGTTAATGGCAAAGAAGAAATCGCTCAAGTTGCTACAATCTCTGCGAATGGCGATTATGAAATCGGTTCTAAAATTGCTGAAGCTGTACAAAAAGTTGGTCCAGATTCTCCAATCACAGTTGAAGAAGCGAAAGGTTTAGATTTCGAAGTTAACGTGGTTGAAGGTATGAATTTCGATCGCGGTTACTTGTCGCCTTACTTCGTAACTAACGCTGAAAAAATGACAGTTGAGATGGAAAATCCATTGATCTTGTTGTTCGAGAAAAAAATCTCAAATCTTCAACCAATGGTTCCATTGCTTGAAGCTGTAGTACAATCAGGTCGTCCACTTTTGATTATCGCTGAAGATGTTGAAGGCGAAGCTCTTGCGGCTTTAGTTGTAAACAAACTTCGCGGTGGTTTGAAAATCGCTGCGGTGAAAGCTCCAGGATTTGGCGATCGCAGAAAAGCTATCATGGAAGATATTTCAGTTCTAACTGGTGCACAATTGATCTCAGAAGATTTGGGCATGAAGCTTGAAACTGTTACTCCAGATCAACTTGGCCAAGCTAAAAAAATCATCATCGACAAAGAAAATACTGTTATCGTTGATGGCGCTGGTTCATCAGATGATGTTAAAGCTCGTTGCGCTTCAATCAAAGCTCAAATGGCTGAAACTACTTCTGATTACGATCGCGAAAAACTACAAGAACGTTTGGCGAAACTTTCTGGCGGCGTTGCTATCATCAAAGTTGGTGGTGCTACTGAAGTTGAAGTTAAAGAGAAAAAAGATCGCGTTGACGATGCTTTGGCTGCAACTCGTGCTGCAATGCAAGAAGGTATCGTTGCTGGTGGTGGTTCTGCTCTAGTTTACGCTGGTCGTATTCTTGAAGGTTTGAAAGGTGCTAACGACGATCAAAACGTTGGTATTAACATCATCAAAAAAGTTGTTCAAGCTCCAATCCGTCAAATCGCTGAAAATGCTGGTAAAGACGGTGCAGTTGTGGCTAACGAAGTATTGTCGAAAAAAGACGCGTCTTATGGTTATGACGCTCAAAACGATAAATTCGGTGACATGTTCAAAGCTGGTATCGTTGATCCGGCAAAAGTTGTGCGTACTGCACTTCAAGATGCTGCTTCGATCTCTGGCTTGTTGATCACAACTGAAGCTGCGATTATCGAGAAAAAAGAAGAAGCTCCTGCTCACAGCCACGGTGGTGGTATGGGCGGCGGCATGCCTGGAATGGGCTTCTAGCGACCGATCAAAGATCGGTAAAAACGTGCTAAACTCACGTTTTTAGCTAGAAGCGGGTGAAGCTACGCTTCACCCCGGCGACACTTCGTCTTCGAACGAAGTGAGAAAAGCGATGTGTCGTTGCAGAACTGGATGTTTCATCTGGCGCAAGCTGTCTTCGAACGAAGTGAGAAAAGCAGCGTAGCGTTGCAGAACTCGCTCTCTTAAACAAAAAAAGCCGTACTCACACTTTACGTGAGTACGGCTTTTTTTATTCCCACTAATTTATTCCCAACCCAAAACTTCGTAACCCTTCTGATTTAGACAATTCGTCACATATCTTTGTTTCATCTGATCCGGTTTAACTTTGTCTTCTCCAGCAACTGAAAGCGCACCCATCGCAGCTCCAACGCCAGCTCCAATCGCAGTACCAACCAAAGTTGATTTCATTGTACGACCAAAAATTGCGCCACTCGCAGCTCCTACAACTCCACCAACAACAGCTTTGCGTCCAGCTTCTTTGGCAGCACGACGCGCTTTATATTGTTTTAAATATTCATCAGCTTCACTCATGCAGCGTTTAGATTCTTTCTCAGCTGCGTCTTTCCCGTTATCTAAATAAGTCTGATTTTGATAAAAAATTGGCTGGTAAGAAGAGCAAGAGGTGAGAGAAAAAACACTTAGACAGAGCACGATATTTTTGAGAATTTTCATAGTTCTAAACCTCAATTATTTGCAAAGAATTGTCGTGTAAATATTGCGATGGAAGTAGGTCTTTACTGGTTGCGCTGAAAAAGGCTGGAAGTGCTGACATTTTCACTTCAGCAAAAAGATCAGATTTCCTTTTTTCGTCAAGATGTGAAACCACCTCGTCGAAAATTAACATAGTTGGTTGGTTTTTATAGTTCGCAGAAATTTTGGCGCGCGCTAAAGTAATTCCAATCATGATCGATTTTTGTTCACCTGTAGAAGAGCGCATCGCCGACATATTTTTTTCAGAAAATATCGCATCAAAATCTGAGCGATGAACGCCGAAATTAGTTTTGAAATTTGCTAAATCGACGCTGCGATTCTCGCGTAATTTATTTTTGTAAATTTCCTCAAGCTGTACCGCGCTTTGTTTCATGACATTTTCTTCGATGTCACCACTAACTTGTAATTTTGGTTTAGGAAAATTTGAGGTGAAAGAAGCGATGGCGCGATTGAAAAAATCGATCGCCTCGATGCGCGCCGAAGCAATGGCCATGCCGAGTTCGACGATTTGATTTTCGATAACATCCAGCCATTTTTCGCCCGATTTCTGCGTGCCGTATTTTTGCAAAATTAATAATCTTTCGCGAAGTAATTTCTGATAATTGTTGATGCGCGTAAGATGTTGTGAATCAATGTCGGAAACTATTTTATCGAGATAATCGCGACGTTCAGATTTGCCTAAAATGAACAGCTGTTCAAGTTGCGGAGTGAGGCAAATAAAATTTACTAGCTGGCTACGCATTTCGCTCTGGCGCTTGCTGCTTAAGGGCTCGCCGTTAACTTCGACATTTTTCTTTTTGGAATTGCGTTCAAAAGAAATGCCAATTTTTTCTATAAATTCGTGATCAGAAAATTCAGCGTAAATTGCGAAAGCTGGTGCTTTTTCGGCGATTATTTCTTCAAAATCTGCACCACGCAAAGATGTGCCGCGGCCAAGCAAAGTAAGGCTTTCAAGAATGTTAGTTTTGCCAACACCGTTATTTCCAGCAAGCAAAACTAATGGTCGATCAAACGAGATTTTTTTCGAAGTAAAATTACGGAAATTAGAGAGGACGATTCTTGAGATTTGCATGGAGTTTTTTTGATTTCGGTGATCAAAACCCCCCGACCCCTATGGGGCCACCCCCCTTGACAGGGGGGCTTTAGCCAAACTTGCCCCCCTGCCAAGGGGGGTGGCCCCATAGGGGTCGGGGGGTTCTGCTTTACTCAACCAAAATTAAATTCTTACTGGCATAATCACGAAGACAGAATTCATGTCTTTCGCTTCAACAATCGCTGGAGAAACGCTGTCTTTGAAGCGCATCATCAATTCTTCTTTGTCGATTTGGCTGATGACATCAAGTAGGTAACGTGAGTTAAAACCAGTTTCGATTTTGTCGCTGGTGTAATTCACATCCAATTCTTCGTAAGCGAAAGAGCCGTCAGTTGTGTTCACTTGCAGGTTCATCTTACCATTTTCGATCATCAATTTCAAAGATCTGTGTTTATCAGTTGCAACAGTTGAAACGCGATCAACGCAGTCGAAGAAAGCTTTTTTGTTGATGACGGAAATTTGGTTGTTGGCTTTTGGTAAAACTTTTTCGTAGTCCGGGAATTCGCCATCGATCAATTTAGAAACGATCACGGTGTTATCAGCGATAATTTTAATTTTAACGCGTGAAACGGCGATTTTGATTTTCTTGCTGCCGTCAATGATTCTTCTGATTTCCGCGACTGATTTTTTTGGTAAAATTACACCAAACTCAGATTGAAGATTTTCGCAAGGTAAGTAAGACAAAGCCAGTCTGTGGCCGTCAGTTGCAACGGTTCTAAGCTCAAAACCCGAATCTCTTTTTAGTGATTGCAGGAAAAGTCCGTTCAAATAATAGCGAGTTTCGTCGTTAGAAATAGCGAAACGAGTTTTGTCGATCATGCGCGCCAAGCCTTCCGAATCAACTTCGGTTTCGGCGCCAAGTTCACCTTCAGAAAGGTTTGGAAATTCAGAAGCATCGATGCACGGCAAGCTGTATTTAGATTTGCCTGATTTGATTTGCAGGATGCTTGGGCTCTCTTGCGAAATTAAAATTGCTGAAAGATCAGGAATTTTACGGACAATGTCGAAAAACATCTGCGCTGGAACTGTTGTGGTTCCGCTGGTTTTGATGTCAGCATCAATTGCTACGGTAACCAAAATATCCATGTCGGTTGCGGCCAAATTTACTTTGCCGTTTTTCACTTCGATCTTGATGTTTTGTAGAACTGGAATGGTATTTTTCTTCTCAACTGCACCGTTAACGTTGGAAATTGCTTTCAACAGCACAGGTTTAGCGACTTCAAATTGCATATTTTTGAAAATTGTTTGGGGAAAATTGGTTGCCAAAAACTAAGGGCAGATTGGATAAATTCAACTAATTACTGCTGAGCTGTGTTAAAGGGTTTTTTAGGCTATCAGAGTTTGATTAGAGGCTATTAAAAATGCGTTGTATTTACGCCTTTCTTTTTGCGTAAAGATTCTTCGAAAGTTCGGATATTGTATTTAGTAGCTTTGAGTAGTGATTCACAACTCTGTAAACTGTAAGAATTTTCTGCTTTCTTGAGATTGCTAAGAAAGCTTTTGGCTTTATAGAAGCGTGAATCGTGTTCACCAACACTCCAAATCAATTTATTTGCTCTCTCTTCTGCTTCATACCAATTTTGTTTCTGAGTACATCGTAAAAGATTTACTGAAGATTGTAAATTTCTTGTAAGTGTTAGCAGTTTCTGATTTTTTTGCGCGTATTTTGAAGGTGATTGACTGTTGTAGAAAGAGCAAGAAGTTGTGATAAAAGTCAGTGCTAGAATTATGATCTTTTTCATGGCTAGGATTTATGATGTGCAAATGGTAAAGATTTAAAACCGTGAGTTGTAAAATTGTTACTATTTTTAAAACTCGAAATCACAATAATGAAGAAGGATCTTTCCTAGCTTATTTTGGATGAGTTGAAAGTAGTGCTGTGGAAATAATTATTTAGTGAAATAGCTATGTCGAACGACGAAATTTTAGAAGTGAGTTTTGAAGAAATCACAACGGCGAATGAATTATTTTGCCAGTTTGATGCGCATCACGGAGTGTTGTTCTTGGATGTCAAAAAGCCATTTAGTGCTGAAGATTTTGAAGCGATCTTTAATCTAATCGAGCCTTATTTTGTAAAGAATGGCGAGCTTAGAGGAGTTATCATCAATGCCAAAAAATTTCCTTATTGGTCGGGTGCAAAAAATCGCGCGGAGTATCTAAATTTTGCCGGTAATAATCATCATAAGTTTAAAAAAGCAGCGCTGAATATGGGCGGATTTTTCACTAAAATTGTAGCGCGAGTTGCACGCGGTCGTGTTCATCCAGAGGTGAAGATTTTCAAATATAATCAGATCGAACAATCTCAGAGTTGGATCTTAGAAGGTGAAGTGAAGTCGCTACATTAAAAAATGGAGCTTAGAGACAAAACGCGATATAAATTTATTGGGGTAAAAAAGTTTATATTTCATATCAATTTGTAATTGATGTGACAAAAATCTAACAGTTAATCCGAGATTATTGCCTTTTAATTGAAGGGTGCAGATTATCAGTCTGCGCCCTTTTTTTGCGTAAAATCACCAAATTTCACCACATTCTGACCATAATATTAAATTCAGATTGAAGAATCTTTGGTGATGGAAAAAGCGGCAAAATCTTTAAAACTTTCGTTGAGCGAATTGCTGATTAACACACCATTTTGGAGTGCGCGTCTTGATACAATTGCACATCCTGTGGCAGTTAGAATGGCGCAAGATTTGGAAGTTTCTGAACCTCTTGGAATTGGTGACAGCGCTAAAGCTTTTTGGAAAGGTTTTAAACATGAATATGGTGCGAAAGATTCCAATATCGACTTTCTGTTTCGCATAAAAAAACAGCATCCGCAAAAAATTGTTCTCATTCAAATCGGTGAATTTTACGAAACTTGGGGAATTGATTCTGTCTTTTTAGTTGAGCATTGTGGCATCAATCGCATGGGTAGAAAAGGGCCGCGCGCCGGTATGCCACTTGCCAACATTCAAGCAGTTTTGGATGATTTAACCAACGCTGGTTTTTCGGTGGTAGTTTGTGAGCAAGCTGACGATGTGCACAAAAAAGGTCGCAAAGTGCGCTTCATTTCTGAAATTATCACGCCGTCTTCGCCAACTTACACTTACGGTTTGGCGATGAGTCATAAAGCCAATATTTGCTTTCCTGAAGCGCCTCCTGAATTTGGAATTGCGGCCAGCAGCAAAGGAATAAAAGTTGTCGAAATTAATCCTGATTTGCGTACGTCATTAATTTTGGAAGGCCTGACTGAAGAGGCTGCAATCATTCGTCTTAACAAATATAGCGGCAGATTAAATCGCATTTTTTTACACGAAAAAACTCCGAAATCACTTTTTGAAGCGGCGAATTTGAAGTTTCATAATTTGATTAAAATTTCGAATTATTCGTCGCGCGATTTTGCTCAGCGCATGGAAGAATTAATCAAAATTGATTTGGGATTAGATGCGGAAACTCCATTTCTCAGAACGGAAAATCTAAGTGATAATAATGTTCCAAATCCGCTCTATCAGCAAACCGCTGAGCAAATTGGCATTTTGCCAAAACGCGGAATTCCTGATTTAGTTTCGGTGATGTTACCTAAAGGAAGTCCGGCGACTTGCAAATATATTGTGCGCAATATTTTGCTTAATCCGCCGCAAAAGAAATATGCCGAAAGTTTGCGAAAAGTTATCGCAGAATTGCATATGAGCGACAAAAAATTGCCGCTGTTAATTGTGTCAAATCCGGTGCGTTATATCAAGACTCTGAACAAGAATGAAGCGCATCCAGAGATTTTAAAAGATCTATTTTGTTTGGCGGAAATTTTCTTGAGCTGCGATAAAAATTTGTCGCAAGATTTTATCGGAAATACTTTGGAAGTTGTATCGCATATTTCAGCAATCAAAGCCGAAAACAAAATTTTGTGTGATACTAGCAAAAAAATAATTGAGATGCTGACGCCAATTCTGCCAAAGGATGAAGACTTATCGTATGCGCCGCAAAATGATTTAATTCCGGCAACTTTATTTGAGAAAATTGAAGAAGAATTTCGTGGTAGAATTTCGCGAAATTCGTCGAAAGAAGTTGCTGATCTTTACGATAAAACCGAAAAAGCGGCGAAAAAATATGAAGAAAAGTTGGCAAAAACTTTGATCAAAGCGATCGAATCTTTTGAATTGGAAAAGGGCAAAAAAGCCAGAAAACTCGCGCTTACTTACGATATTCACAATCACGCAATTTGGATGCTGGGAACGGTTAATCCGCAAATAGTTGAGCAGCATAAATTGATTCATCCGCTGGATCGTTACGGCAAAGAAGTACGTGATCGCTGGAGCACCAAAGAAGTTGAGGAAGCGCTACATGAATATAAAAATTCAGCACTTAAAACTTTTGAAGCGATTAGGCAGATTTTGAAGAAAACCTCGAAAGACCTTGCGCCGTATTGTTTGCCGATAATTCACTTGGCGACATTTTCGAATTTTGTGAAAACGATTTATCTGCATATCAAAGAATGTCAGGGCAAAAATTGGACGATAAATTTTGAGAATGACTGCGCAAAAAATAACGAAATTTCTCTCAAAGATTTTTTCCCATATTGGATGAAGTCGGGTGATGCGGTGGTAAACACATTTAGTTTTGACGGAGTTTGTTTGTTAACTGGTCACAATATGGCAGGAAAATCAACTTTGATTAGGTCGTTGGCAGCTACGACATTGCTTGGTTCCTGTGGTTTTATGTTTCCAGCGCAGAAGCTTAAAATTGCCAATGAAATTGATGGTTGGTATGTGCGAACAGGCGCAAGTGATGATCCAGAAGCTGGTCTTTCCGCTTTTGCGGTTGAGATGAACGACATCAAAGTGGCGCTTCGTGATGCGACACAAAAAAGTTTTTTGTTAATTGACGAACTTGGTAAAGGCACAGAATCAAAAGCCGGACACGCAATTGCCGCAAGTGTTCTTGAGCATTTGGCAAGTCGAAATATCCGCTCAATTTTTGCTACTCATTGGCACGAAATTTTTGTTAATAAATCGGTGAATTTGGAAAATATTCGTTTGGTGAAGATGTATTGCGACGGCGATATTCCAAACTACAAAGTGGTTGATGGTGTTGATTTAAATTCGTCGGCTTTTTACACGGCGACAAAAGTGGGCGTTGATGCGCAGATTGTGGCAAGAGCGCAAGAAATCGCTCGAGGTTATGAAGTGTCGCAAATCTTAGAGTTGAGAGATTCGGCGCAAGATGAGTTTGTGTATTCATTCACCAAAAATTCTGCTTCTCCTAATTGCGTAAAAGAAATTCTGGCGGAAATGATTGCAGTTGAAATTTCGCAAATAAAAAATCTCAAAGAAAACGATACTCTGCCTTTAAATGAAGCGGGACGAAGCGTTGTGTATGTGATAAAAACCACGAATAATTTTTTCTATGCTGGTGAAAGTGATAATTTCTCACAACGTGTAGAAGCACATAAAAAGCGACTTGGCGAAGGGTGCGAATTTTTTTACGTTACAATTTCAGAAGGAAAAAGTCGTGCTCGTCAAATTGAACAGCAACTAATTACCAAATTAAAAAATAGTGGTTTTGCCATGCTTTCTGTGGCGGACATGAGAAATTCAAGTTTTGGAGTTTAACACCTGTAATCCTTCGCTATGCTCAGGATGACAGAAGGGTTATTAAGATATTTAAAAGGTTTGGTACATGATTGATAAAACGCATATTATCAGAAATTATACTTCTGATAATGCGGCTTTGATAATTGATTTATTCTACAACGAAGTGGTTTCGCCACAGGATCAAAAATTACTCGACATAGCGTTCGCCAAAAAAATTGAACAATCGCAGCTCGACCAATTTTTTGAAAATTGGGACATCGAGAAATTCGGCGAAGGCAAGTCGATGATGTTATCTTATGTGATGAAAGCCAATCCGCAGTTGAAGTTTTCAAATTACGAAAGACCGAGATTGGAAGGTCTGCTCAAATATCATCGTTTTCACAATCTAAAACTGATCGCACATTACGCTAAAATTGTTAAGGCGCTCAATGAGCAAAATATTTTTCCGATGATTTTAAAAGGTGGCGCAATGAAACATATTCGTCCTGATTTGTCGCGTGCGATGGGCGATATTGACATTTTGATTCCTGATCCAACTCAGTTTGAGAAAGCTCGCGAAATCTGTAAAAACTTAGGTTACGAAGAAGTTATTCCTGACGATCATTCGATTGATTTACATTTGCCAAATTCAACGGAAGGAACAGTTGATCTGCATCGCTACATCGATCTTGAAACCAATTACGATAAGAAATTTTCACAAGAATTATTTGCGCGTGCTACCAAGCAAAATGTTTTTGGCGCGCAATCTTTTGTACCGTGTTTTGAAGATTTGTTGTTTTTGGCGATGATTAATTTGTCGCGTAATTTGAATAACAAAACCAGTCTACAAGGCATTTTATACAGCTTGTTTGATTTCAAATATTTAAGCGAAAGCAAGATGGATTTCGATTGGGATTTGGTTTTGCGTAACATCGTAAAAACCAAAACCTACGCACAAGCGCTTCTGGCGATGAAATTTACCAACAAAATTATTCCAAATATTTTGCCAGAAAATTTGCTGAAAAATAATCTCATCAACAAGAAGTTTAATCGACATTGTGACGGCATAATTTTTCATCACTTTTTCTTTAACGATTTTCGTAATCGCTGCAAAAAATTAAGTGTTAAGAACGCAGTAAAAAGTGTCGATAATTTGAAAGAATATTTGGTTAATAAACCGAAATATTTCTTGATCAAAAGAGTAATTCGTAGGAGTCATTTTCTTATGACCATCTTTCTGATGTTAAAAAGTAAACAGTTTAGAAAGGCTTAGAAAATGAACGCATTTCCTCAAAATCAAAAGATCAAATCCTATCTCGCTAAAATTGATTCGCACATCAAACAAAATCATCAATTATTGTGGCAAAAATACGTTCGTTTGGGATCTCAAAATATTAAATTAGTTTGCTATTCCAAAGAATTTACTGCGTTGATTGAGAAACAATTGTCGTACGTTTTGCAAGATTCTGTCGATAATTTTACGGCAACGATTGTGTTGTGGCATGAAAAAGAAATCGCCGAATTTGCCTCAACTTTCATCGATAATCATATCAAATCGCGCATTCTTGTGCATGAAGATGTTATTTTTGAAATGATAGCAGAGATGGAAGCTAATCGCAAAATATTGACTAGATTCAATATTGAAAAAGAGCTGATTAAAAATTTTGAGATTATTGACGAAGCCTACTCCAGAGATAATCCCTTGATTAGAATTAGTGGGGAGAGTGGTATCATCAACGCTTATGATCAAGAGCAGAATGTTTATTATTACGGTGTGAAAGATTTGCATCCGGAAGAGTTTATAAAACAAGGTCATATCTTCGTTCAAATTTTTAATAAAATCTTAAAAACTTCCCATACCGCTTTAACTCATGGCGCAGTTGTTGGTCTCAATAATCAGGGAATTTTGCTTTGTGGCCGAGGTCAGCGTGGTAAATCGACTTTGGCGGTTGTGGCAATGATGCAGGGTTTTGATTATGTTTCTGACGATTATCTGGTGTTAGAAAAAGAAGGTGACGCGCTTTATTCCTACCCGATTTATTCGATCATAACTTTGTCACCAAGAATGTATAATGAACTTTATGACGATATGAAGGGTAAGTTCGTTTCTAACAATGCGCGCCGTGATAAATATGTGATCGATATCAAGGCGTATCACGACAGTTTCCGTGAAAAATATCCGATAAAAGTTTGTGTGTTTCCGCAAATTACTAATGACGAAAAACCCAGCATTGTGCCTTGTAAAAAGGGACGTGCAATCACGCAGTTGGTGCATTCAACCATAATCCAAATGGAAGATAAACACGATATTAAAACGATTCAGAAACTGACTTCCTTCATCAAAGATTTTGATTTTTATCAGATCAATTTATGTGCTGATATTAAAGCGAATGTTGAATGTTTGAGGCAGTTCTGCAGTCAAATTAACCAAATAAAAACTAACTAGAAAATGGCGATTTACAAACTTAACGAAGAAAAAATGTTTGCGGATATTACTGACAATGTAGCGATTATCATCAATGGCGATACAGGAATTTACTACGGAATGAACGGTTTTGGAACGGCAGTTTTCGAAAATTTAATAAAAGGTGCTGATACGCAAGCGATCTTAGAAGAGTTGAAAAAAATTCCTGATATCTCAGCGGACATTGAGGTGAAATATAATGAATTTTTAAACGCGCTTATTGAAAAAGAATTGCTTATTCCTGCGGATGAAAATTCTGAAGTGGAAATCATTATTTATGCTGCGCTGGCTTGTAATGACGGCTTTAATCTTAACCTTAGTGAATATAACGATGCCCAAGAATTATTGCTGGCTGATCCAATTCACGAAGTAAGAGAAGATATAGGTTGGTCGCCAGAAAAAGATGCATTAAATCCTGACGCAGAAGATGTGGCAAGACGTGAAGCAAAAATGAATGAATAGATGGTAAAGATTTCGGTCATAATTCCAGTTTATAACTGTGCGCAGTTGTTGGCTAAATGCTTGGATAGTGTTTGCGGCCAAACGCTGCGCGACCTTGAAATTGTTTGCGTCAACGATGCTTCAACTGATAATAGTTTGGCAATTTTGCAAGAATATGCCACGAAAGATCAGCGCATAAAATTGATTAATTTTAGCGAAAATAAAGGTGCGGCAGTCGCAAGAAATATTGCGATTGATAATGCCCTAGGGGAGTATCTCGGTTTTGTTGATGCTGATGATTTTATTGATCGAAATTTTTACGAAAAACTTTATGAAGTTGCTCAAAAAAACGACTCGGAAGTAGTGAAGGCAAATATCGCGCTTTATTGTCCAAAAGAAGGAAAGACAACTTATGGAAGTTGGATCGACATCAATTGCAAAGTTAAAAAACACCAAGCGCATTTTTGTTTTTCTTTTACTTCGGCAATTTTCAAAACTGTGATTATCAAAGAAAATTCAGTAAATTTTTTACAGGGATTAAACCATTTTGAAGATCCTTATTTCACTATCAAAGCGGCTCTGTTCTATAAAAAACTGCAAGTGATCGAAGATGTTTTTTATTATTACGTTGAAAATCCAGAGTCGTCTTCGCGTAAAAAAATTGGTCTAAAACACATCGAATCGATGATGATTGGTGCGGTAAAAATTTTGGATTTGCTTGATGAAAAATGTAGTGACAAAACTCACTATATGATCGTTTTTAATTTTGTCTTGGAGCAGCTTCTGCATTGGTGCAATCGTACTGATGTTAGTGACGAAATTACCATAAAAGCTACAAACGCTTTAACAATTATTTTACAGCGTTGTCGCTATAAAGATGAGTTGGCTTCCTATCATTTTTTGGAAAAGAAAAAAACTCAAAAAGATCTGTTTATCAGAGAGCTTAGAAACAAGGTGAAACTGGATCTGAAAAATGCCTAAAATCTCTGTAATAATTCCAGTTTATAATGCGCAAAGCTATTTGGAGAGATGCCTAAATAGCGTGTGTAATCAAACTTTGCGCGATATAGAAATTATCTGTGTCAATGATTGCTCAACTGATGAAAGTGCGAAAATTTTGCAAGATTATGCTAAAAATTATCCGAATTTAAGAGCGATAAATTTAGAAAAAAATCAGGGAGAATCGGTAGCAAGAAATACTGGTTTGTCTGTGGCGCGAGGTGAATATTTGGCTTTTGTTGACAATGACGATGAAGTCGATCGCGATTTTTACGAAAAATTATACGAAAAAGCGCGAGAAACTGATGCTGATATTTCAAAAGGCCAAGCAATAGAAATTTCATACAGCGGTAATAAAAATGTTATAAAACAGCTGCGACAAACTGACGATAAATTGCTCTTTATTACTTACTGGTGGAGTGCGATTTATAAAAGATCGCTGATTACTGAAAATAACATTACGTTTTCAATTCATCATCCTTTGGGAGGTGATATTCTTTTTTTAAGTAATGCTGTGATAGCGGCAAAAAATCTGCAACTTGTTGAAGGTGTTTATTATCACTATTACCGTCGCGAAGATAGTGGTGATTCTAAAATTTTATCAGAAGAAAAAATAAAATCGGCGTTAGATATTTACCAGATTATAACGAATAATATCAATGCTATCGGGCTTCAGAGCAACTCGACTTATGCCTTTATTTTTCATCATTTTATCGTCGTTTGTTTTTATTTGGCGTTGAAGGCTGAGAATGAAAATTCCAAAAAACTTTGCGCTAAAACGGCCATCAATATTTTTGAGAAATGTTATGCTAAAAATGATATGGAAAGTCACTTTGCTACTACCGCACCGAATCTATTTATTTTGCTACAGAACCAAGATTACCAGGCGGTAGAAGAACTTATTGTAAAATGTAAATCGCGTATGGAATTAATAATTTCAGGATTGCGTGCTCGAATCAGAAAGTAAAATTATGAATCCGTTAGTTTCAATTATTATGCCGGTAAAAAACGGCTCAAATTATCTTGCCCAAGCGCTAACTTTTATCAAAGCGCAGAATGTTGATATGGAAATTATTGTTGTGAATGATGGTTCAACTGATGATACGCATCAAATTTCTGAGAGTTTTGGTTGTGTGGTTTTAAAGAATCAAAATTCTGGAGGACTGGTTGCTTCTAAGAATACTGCTTTGAAGGTTGCCCGCGGCAAATATGTGATGTTTCACGATCACGATGATTTATTAACAGAAGGTGCTTTGCAAAAAATGCTGCAGGAATTGCAGGCAAACGATGATTTATCTGCAGTAATGGCGCAGTTGAAAGATTTTTTCTCTCCTGAGCTTCCGCCAGAAGAGGCAAAGAAAATTCTGGTTCGACCAGAACCTTATTTTGGTTTATTTTCGGCAGCGATTTTGATGAAGAAAGAATTGTTCGATGTGATTGGTTTGTTCGACGAAAATATTCAAGCTGGCGATATTATTCAGTGGAGCGGCAAAATGGAGAAACACAATTTGCCGATTAAAAGATTGGATTTTGTGTCCTCGCAACGTCGTATTCACAATACCAATTATGGTCGCACCAATAAAGGAACAGCATATAAAGATTATGCATCTTTGTTGCGGGCAAAATTGAAGAGTGTTCAATAGTTTTTTTCTAGATTGCCGAGCAAGCAACAAAAAATCAGCGTACAATTAAATGAGCAACGTAATTATTTTGTGTAACGAGTCAGGTTTGATTGAAGGCAAAGCGCCTTTAGGGCAACACTCAACTTTGGCTTATATTTGTGCTGCGATTTTGCAGAAGCACAGTGTTTTTGTTATCGATCATTCGCGAGTTAGTTTGCAATCGTGTTTAGAAAGTCAAAGCTTTCCAGCCTCATTGTTCGATCAAAGTAATTTCGGTAAGTTTATAAATCTTTATCAGCAGCGTAATGAAATATTAGCTGATCTGACTAAAAATGCTGGTGCAGAACTTTTAACTTCCGATTCAGATGAAAAATGGAATGAAGTTGCTGAGCGTGAAATTGTACGAGTTGGAAGTGTTATCGGCCGCCAAGTGAATCTGACAATGGCTGATTTGCAAAATTCTTACGTCTTAAATCGCTTAGATCCAATGTTGGCTTCTTTTACCCAAGCAGATCGAGAGGCGGCAAATGGCAATGTTTATCAGTATTTTTTAGCTCAGTACAAAAAATTAGTTCCTAAAATTGAGTTTAGCGATCCAAGCGGTAAGGGTGATAAAATTGCTCCACAAGAAGTTGACGAAGCAAGAGCAAAATCAGGAATGGCCGCGATTTATACTCCAACTTGGAAAGTTACGATTGATAATTTCGACGATAAATTTTGTGAAAATTTTACCGCAGCGGTGCAGGCGGAACAAAAATTATTTCTTAGAACCAAAGCTGAATTTGCTGACTTGCCAACTCGAATAATTTTCAAGCCGATTGATTCAGCACAATCAAGCGGTGTTTGTGGAATCGAATTTCGTGAAAATGGGTTAACTCTGGAAAGGCTTCGCAGCATGTCGATCAGACAGTTAATTTCAGAAGATGTGCAATTGCTATACGTGCAAAAAAATGTCGTGGTGCAAGAAATAAAAGAAATGGCGAAGGTTTTGCTTTATGCGCAGGTTTTAAAAGAAGAAAAAACGGCGCATCCAAAAGAGTTAACACAAATCAGCTCAGCAGAAATGGCCAAAGTAATCAAAAGGCTTTACGAGACAGAGATTTTGATTCAGCCATTCTTAATCGGTGTGGCAAAAATGGGAGATGTCCGCGTGAATTTTGTTGCTGATGCGCAAGGAAATTGGTCTTGTGTTGGTCACACTTTCAGAGCGCAAATTATTAAAGAAGGAAGCACGGCAATTGATGATAGAGAAGCTATCGGTTCAAGTTTTACAACTTGTTTTAGTGCCGGAAAAGCGGCGCCAACCAGAGTGGAATATATGTTGTCTTCGGAAGAAATTCAGTCATTTAACCAATGCGTAAGTGGATTATTAGCGGTTCTAAATGGCGTACTGAAACAATCTTATGCGAAATGCCACGAGTTAGGTGTCGATTTTGTTTTGGTAGGAGATGGCAAAAATTTTATGTTGGGCGAAATTAATCATACCGATCCGGCACTTGCACCAGTTAGCTTGGCGCTGCGTAAAGGTGCTTACGATTTGGCCGTAGAAATCCAAAAAAAACCAACAGATCAGCTATCGGAAAAAGAACAAAAATTCTTGCAAAATTACCATCCAATCATGGCGCAGGAAGTGAATTTTGTCGCGCATGATTATCAAGGAGGTTTAGGTGCGATGATAACCTCATTACAGAACGCTATAAAAAGACAAGATTATGCTAATAGCACCGGCAATAAACAAAATTCTGATCTATGACTTACTTTTGCAAAAAAATGAAATCGCCAGTTGGAGAATTGCAGCTGGTTGGAAATGATGATGGTTTAGCGGCGATTCTGTGGGAAGATGATGACGCGGGTCGTGTGAAATTAGGTAAGCTTGAGCAAGATAAAACTCATCCAATAATTCTTAAAACTGAGAAAGAATTGAGCGAATATTTTTTAGGAAAACGTAAAAATTTTTCGTTGAAATTAAATTTTATCGGAACTGATTTTCAGAAAAAAGTTTGGGCAGCATTGCTGACAATTCCGTTTGGTGAAACTAGAAGCTACGGACAAATTGCTAGCCAAATTGGCAATCAAAAAGCCTGGCGGGCAGTGGGTGCAGCGATTGGAAAAAATCCTGTTTCTATCATCACGCCATGTCACCGCGTTATCGGATCTTCGGGAAAACTTACAGGTTTTGCCGGAGGTTTGGAAATTAAATCCTATCTGTTGGATTTGGAAAAGTAGGCGAAAATCGAGTTTAACCTAAGATTTTGGTTGAACCAGTTTTACTCTGATTTGATTGCCGCCAAACCTTCTGCCGTGAAGTTCTGCCACAGCATTATTGGCTTCTTCTTCATTTGACATTTCAACGAAACCAAATCCTTTGGATAAACCGGTCTCTCTGTCGATAACTATGGTGCACGATTGAATGGTGCCGTAAGGAGTAAATAACTTCATCAGATGTTGCTTAGTAGTGTCGCGAGACAGGTTTAGTACAGTTATATTCATTAGAATTTTTCAGAGAGTTGGAATCGAATTTTGAGATATTGCTTTATCTGCTCGATACACAATCGAAGATATTTTTTGAAAGGATAGCGCGATTCCTAATTACCTGAATTAGGTGTCAGTAGATTGTTATCGTTCTACTTCTCAGTAATAGGCTTGGTTTAAAATTTAATTAAATTTGGTGTATGGCAAAACAACAAAATTCGGATGGTTTATTTCCAATCTTTTTAAGATTTCTGCGTTTCGGATTTTTGGCATGGGGCGGACCAGTAGCTCAAATTGCGATGATCAAAGATGAGTTGGTTGATCGTGAAAAATGGGTATCGCCAGAAAAGTTTAAAAGAACATTAGCAATTTATCAGGCTTTGCCTGGTCCAGAAGCTCACGAACTTTGTGTTTATTTTGGTATGATGAAGGCCGGAAGATGGGGTGGATTGTTAGCGGGTCTTGGATTTATGTTGCCAGGATTCTTATTAATGCTTCTGCTTTCTTGGTTTTACACAATTTATGGCGCAGTAACTTTGTTGCCTTTGTTTGCAGGAATTGCGCCAGCAGTTTCGGCTTTAATTGTCAGAGCAGCACATCGAATAAGCAGTCATATTCTGCAGGATAAATCACTAGTTTATGTAGCGATCGGAGCAGTAATTTTAACGCTTTTACAAATCAATTTCTTATCGGTGTTTTTAGTTACTGTTGTTTTTCGCCGGCTTTGGATTGCTCATCATAAAGTCACAGCGTCAATTATTTCTGCAATAATGATCGTAATATTTTTGTTATTTTTGGGAAAAAACCAACTTTCATTGTGGTACTTTTTTGACAGCAAAAGTGGATTATTTGTTGAGGGTTTGAAAGTAGGAATGCTGTCGTTTGGCGGTGCGTACACGGCGATTCCTTTTTTGCAAAACAGTATGGTCGGAAATTATGAAAGCATTACAACCAGATCATTTCTTGATGGTATTGCTTTGGCAAATGTTATCCCATCGCCACTTGTTATTTTTGGAACTTTTCTGGGATTCTTAGCTGGAAGTTTTTCGGGAGCTTTTTTGATTACTGCCGGAATTTTTATACCAGCATTTTCTTTCACTTTGCTCGGTCATAAACATCTCGAAAAACTGATCGAAAAAAAATCATTTAATAACACGCTTGATACAATTTCAGCTGCAGTTGCGGGAATGTTAATGGTTACTGCTCTGCAGATTTTTTTAAACACAATTTCTTCTCCGCTAAAAGCGATTATTTTTGTAATCGCGCTTATGGGATTTTATTACTTAAAAAAGTTGTGGAGTGTGCCAGCAATTATCTTTTTGTGCGGAGTTCTGGGATATTTGGCTGAAGTATCTTTGTAACTATCGCAAATTCTTAGTCACGAAACTTTCAAAAGAGTTAATTGCAGGATTATCGTCCGTTGATTTTAGCAAGGAAACAAATGAATTCCCAAGTTTAGGCAAAGAGTGATGATGAGTTATTGTTAGTTCTTTTGGTACCATTTTTTGTGGTAAAATAGTTAGGCCGATTCCAGCTCGAACCGCTGCCACTATGCTTGCATGACTATGGCTAGAAAAGGCGATTTCCCACTTTAGTTTTTTACTTTTCAGCGAATCTAACGCCGATGTCCGGTAAACACATGGTTTTGGCGAAAGTACAAGAGGAATCGCTTCGCCATTTTTAATCAAATTTTTATCTCCCACCCAACAAAGTTTATCGGAAGAAATATCAACTCCGAATTCAAACTCTTTTGGGCATTTCATCTTTAGTAGCACCAGATCGAGTTTATTTTTTTTAAAACTTTCAAACAAATTGAGCGTCAAATCAGATTCGATGTGCAGAGAAATATTGGGATGCACCAAAATAAATTCTGATAAAACTTCATACAAAAATGTGCTGGCGAAAGTGTCAGGAATGCCGAACCTGACTTCCCCTTTTAAATCAGGTTCTTTGAAGTGATCGATTGCTTCACGGTGTAGTTTTAATATTTGTTTTGAGTAATTAAAAAATACCTCCCCCTCCTTAGTCATCTCTAGAACTTTGCCACGTCTAAAAAGAGTTTTTCCTAAAATATTTTCGAGTTTGGCAATTTGTTGGCTTACCGCTGATTGTGTTCTTCCTACTTTTTCAGCGGCTTTCGTGAAGCTTCCACCTTCTGCCGCAGCAATAAAACACTGAACTGAAACTGTGTCGATAGTCATAAGGATTTCTAATGATGTTTAAAAGAATTATTCGTTTTCCTAATGCAAAAGATAATCTTATACGTGAGTAAGAAACAAAAAGATTATTTAATAACCTAAAGGAAAAAATATGTTACAATTTTTTAATTTTGATTCCTTAGCAATCATAGCTACGGCCTTGATATTATTCATCGTCGCCATTGTGCTAAGATATTCGGCAAATTATTTGCGGGGCAATAATAAAAGATCGCAATTTATATTTTTGGTTTTCTCAATTGCCGGTTCGCTGATTGTGACATTTTCTGCAGATAATATTTTCTTATTCTGGACGTTCTGGACTTTAAGTAACGTCATTCTGGTTTTACTGATGATCCACAAAACTTCTTGGAAACAGGCAGTATCATCAGGAATGATGGCATTTAAAAACTTCTTCATAGGCAGTTTATCTCTCTTCATCGCACTTACAACTCTCTACCTTAAAAGTGGTGAAACCTCAATTTCAGATATCGTTTCAAGCCAAATAATTGAGGATCAAATTCTGATAATCTGCTCAGTCTTAATTTTGATCACAGCGTTAACCCAATCTGCAATATATCCTTTCCATTCGTGGTTGATTAGTTCACTTAATTCACCAACTCCTGCTTCAGCAATCATGCACGCTGGTTTGGTAAATGGTGGTGGAATATTGTTGGCGCGGTTTGCTCCTATTTTCTTAAAATTGCCGGAGATGATGACGATAATTTTCATCATCGGAGTTTTTTCAGCAATTCTGGGAACAATGTGGAAGCTAATCCAAAGCAATGTCAAAAGTATGCTGGCTTGCTCGACCCTGAGTCAAATGGGATTCATGATTGCTCAATGCGCAATGGGATTGTTTCCTGCAGCAATAGCACATCTCTTCTGGCATGGAATGTTTAAATCTTATCTATTCCTGTCTTCTCCGGGATCGTGGAATGAGAAAAGATTGGATCCCAAATATCCGCCTGAAATTTCCTCTTTCTTGCTGTCTTTACTTTGTGGAATTGTGGGCGCACAAATTTTTGCCAAGATTAGCGGATTTGAAATCACAACTTTAGATACAACTTTGGTTCTGATTGCAATTTGCTTCATAGCAGCAAGTCAGGTTGCTTTGGTGATAATTGGTAAATCTCCAATCAAAAATTTTGTTCCTGCACTCATCTTATCTTCTTTTGTCTCGGCACTTTACTCTGCCTCGGTAACATTCGTTGAAAAAATCGCTGCGCCGGAAATTTTCCAGCCACAGCCGCTAAATATTTTTCACCTGATAGCGATCGCGCTGTTTTTCTTGATGTGGTTGCTGCACCTCTTTTTGCGAAAATCGGAAATTATAAACAGCCGATTTTTTGCTAAATATTACGTGAAATTTCTCAATGCCAGCCAACCAAAATCGACCACAATTACTGCCAATCGTAACCAATATAATTATCGCTAATTATGAAAAATTTATCAGAAAAATTTATGCCTAAATCATCTTTCAACCAAAAAGAAATCGAGCAAATTTGCGCTAATGTTTGGATGAAAATCTCTCCGAATTGGCCGCTGCAGAACCTTATTGCCTGTAATCCACTTCGGGGTTTTGAGAATATGAAATTTGAGAATGCTCTGAAAAAGGGGTTGAAATTCTTTCAGCAAAAAGATCTTCCGCAGAAATTAGAAATAGTTAACCAAGTTACGATTAAGTGGTGTCAGGTTTTTTTTGATCAAGGTCAAGCGACGATTAAAATGCCAAATCGTCACATGGGATTTTATCAAGCGTGGAAAAATTTGGCGGAGTTCGATGAGAAAATTCATAACTCGCAACAGGCAAAAATTCTGCAATTCAGAAATCTTGCCAGCGACTGTAAAACTGCGATTCACGATCTTCTCGAGCAGCTCTTGGTTAAAGAAAAAGACAGGGAAGAATTTTTAACCATATTACTTACAACACTTTCGGGTTGGTCGTCCTATGTAAAATATCTTGGCGAATGGAATTATGAAAAAAATGCGGAAATCGAATTAGACTATCTGGCAGTAAGGTTGGCAATCACCACGATAATTTGGCCCGAAGCTGGAAAAGAACTCTTGGAGTGGAGTAAAAAACCAATTCCGGAGAATTATCTGAAAGAAAAAATTCAAGAAATTACTGCCAACGAAGCAAAGCATTCTAAACAGCTGCTAAAAAATATTAATCTTGAGGCGGCAACGTCAAATAAAACTGCGGATGCGCAGGTAGTGTTTTGTATAGATGTTAGATCGGAGCCATTTCGTAGAGCGCTGGAGAAATGCGGAAATTATGAAACTTTTGGTTTTGCCGGTTTCTTTGGAATTCCTACAAAAATCACTAATCAACTTACCGGAGAATCTCATTCTTCTTGTCCGGTGCTTTTGAGTCCTAAACACAATGTTTCTGAGGTTGCGATGTGTTCGCATCAAGCCACAACAAAGCAGATAAAATCATACTCAACTTTGTTAGAAATTAAAAAATTTTATCAAACCTTGAAGTATAATTTCACTACGCCACTTCCTCTTGCTGAAGGAATGGGAATCTGGAGTGGTGGTTGGATGATGATCAAAACTTTTTCACCAAAGAGTAAAAAATTTCTGCAAAAAACTGTGAAAAAAACTTTAAAACATGACTTCGAAACTGCGCCTGAAATTGACGCAATTCCATTCGAAGATCAGTGTGCTTACGCATCAGGAGCCTTGCGGGCGATAGGATTAATCAAAAATTTTCCTGAAATTGTGGTTTTCTGCGGACATGGTAGCCAAACGGAGAATAATAGTTTTGCTACCGCGCTTGATTGCGGAGCTTGCGGCGGAAGGCATGGCGATAGCAATGCTAAGATTTTGGCAGCAATACTTAATCAACCAAGGGTAAGAAACCATTTAAAATCCGATGGAATTGTGATTCCTACTCTAACAAAATTCATCGCCGCGAAACATAACACTACAACTGATGAAGTAGAAATTTATCCACAAGGAAATCAAAAGTGTGAAAACTTGCTTAAGCTTGAAAAGAGTCTGACTAAAGCTCAGGAAATGAATAATGATTTTCGCGCTAAAAAAATGGGTTTTGTTGGCAAAAAAAATCAGCTAAAAAACTTTTTCTTTAATCGCAGTCACAGCTGGTCAGAAGTTCAGCCAGAATGGGCTTTGGCGCAAAACGCTTCTTTCATAGTTGCGCCACGATCGATAACCAAAAATGCTAATCTCGACGGCAGATCGTTTTTACATTCTTATGATTGGAGTCTTGATGAAGATGGAGCAATTTTGAATCTGATTCTAAATGCCCCGATGGTTGTAGCTCAATGGATCAATAGCCAATATCTCTTCTCAACAATCGATAATGTTGCTTTCGGATCGGGCAGTAAAATCACTCAAAATATTGTGGGAAAAATTGGTGTGATGCAGGGAAATTCAAGTGATTTGATGCATGGTTTGGCTCTGCAATCGGTTTATGCCAATGACTATGAATCATACCACAAACCGTCGCGTCTGATGACTTTGGTTTATGCCCCTTCAAATAAAATTGATAATGTGATCGCCAAAAGTCCGAAGCTGCAGCAGCTATTTGCTAATCAGTGGGTTGGGCTTTACTGCCTGGATCCAAGAAGCAAAAAGTTCTATCGCCTTAGAAATGATTTAACTTGGAGTGATGTTTACTAATCAAGAGTTACGTTTCCGCTTTGTTCTAAGTGATATGCTTGATGTGAGCAGGCAATTTCTTATGCCAATAATTTGGCGGTGGTAACTTAATACCATTTATCGAAAACTCTTTTTCTGGTTCAGTCGCAGTTTCAACTCGAAATGGTATTTAAAAAACGCAATGCAAACAGTTACTATTTTTGCCGATGTGCAAAATATTTATTACACCACGAAACAGCAGTATCAGCGCAATTTCGACTATAATAAATTTTGGGAGCAGGCGACACAAAATCGTAAAGTAATCAATGCTTTTGCCTACGCAATTGGCCGCTCTGATGACAAGCAAAAACAGTTCCAAAATATTTTGCGCGGCATCGGTTTTGAAGTAAAATTAAAGCCATTTATTCAGCGCGGAGATGGATCAGCGAAGGGCGATTGGGATGTGGGAATTACTTTGGATGTGATAGAATATGCACAAAAATCTGATGTTGTAATTCTACTTTCTGGAGATGGTGATTTTGATTTATTGGTGCAAAAAATTAAGCGAGATTTCAACAATGAAGTCGAAGTTTACGGAGTTCGCGAGCTTACAGCTAATTCATTAATCAACTCAGCATCAAAATTTATCGCAATTGACGATACGCTGCTTTTGGGGAAGTGAACTTGGAAAGAGGGCGACGATATGCCAATTAATTTATCTCGGAGTTTAAAACAGGTTAATTGGTAAATTGTTTCAGGAATTTTTGAAAAATCTAAAAATGCAATGAGTTATGATAAGTCTTAAAGTAGATGGAAATAAGGTGGTTGACGAATTGTTAGAGTCGATTTTGACTGAAATTGTACTAATGTAGAAAGTTGGTATGGGAAATCTGTGCAAATGGTGTCAATTCCCGACACTCAATACTAAAATTTTTAATTAGTAAACTGTCCCCAGATTTTAGCAAAGAGGAAGGTGGCGTTTTTGTTGTAGAAAAAAACATCACTTTCAACAGCCCATCAACAGCATCAACATTCTGTCTTGGTATGAGAAGTAACGGCTGGACAAGCTGGAAAGACAAGGATAGAAAAACTCTCGATGAAAAATTTAGGTAAGTTTATGTCTAATCGTTGGGGTATACCGAAAGAAGTTGAAGAACTGGTAAAAAAGCGAGACACAAATTGCATTTATTGTGGTGTTGAGTTTGTTTCAAATAAAACTTCAGCCAAGTTAAGTTCAAGTTGGGAGCGCATAATAAATGACATTAGGCTCAACAGCTCATGCAACGCTAGCAAAGGAACAAAAAAACTCGAAGATTGGTTTCGAAGTAATTACTGCATTGATAAAGGTATCAATCGTGATAGTGTTGCTCAAGTGTCAAAGGATTATTTGGAAAAGTTATTAAAATAGTCATGCAAATCTGGGTACAGTATACTAGTTAAGTGTTTAACATAATCAGTCAGCGGAAGGATTACTCGTTATTATTTATTGGCGGCTAAAGCCGCATTGGTTGAACGAGTTGCAATTTTTTTCTGCAGAAAAAAATTGTCGAACCTCATCGGAGATTATGATTTTATCCTTCCTGGGGAGCCATAACAAAAAAGGCCGTTTAGCTTGCGCTAACGGCCTTTTTTGTTATGGCTCCCCGTTCTTGATGAGTTTCGAACTTTTTATGCAGATATTAAAATTCTGATTGTGGGTTCTTGTCGCTCAAAACTATTTCTCTAATTTTTGGTAAAATTTTTTACGTGATCAATGAAGACTCTTAGCTTTGGAAGAACTTGAGCTTTGTTTGGGTAGTAAAGATAAAATCCCGCGCTGGTTGGAGCAAATTGATTAAGAATAATTTCAAGTTTGCCAGATTTAACCTGATCTCGGAGATTATCTTGCGTTGTGTAAATAATTCCCGCTCCGTCAATTGCGGCATCTAGTGCTAAGAGTGAATCATTGAATATTAACGATCCTTTCACCTGCACCTGAAAAGCTTTTCTTCCAGATTTAGATTTCTGCTCAAACTCCCAACGGTCATATAAATTATCACTGCCCAAACGCGGACGAATGCAGTTATGAGTTAGTAAATCTTTCGGATGTTTTGGGCGTCCATTTTTATCTAAATATTTTGGCGATGCGGCGGTAACAAATTTCACGGGACCGAAAAGCTTTATTGCCACCACGTCTTTTGCCAAAATATCTGACAGTCGAATTCCAGCATCGAAGCCTTTGGCAAAAACTTCCAATTGCCCATCTTCAAAAAACAGCTCAACCGTTATTTCAGGATATTTTTTATTAAAACTTTTGATGAGTGGTGCGAGATAAGAGTGATAAATAGCTCGCGGAAGATTGATGCGCAAAGTTCCAGAAGGTTTTTTGGCATAACTTCCAACATTTTCAATCGCTGCCAGAATTTGATCGATAGCCGGATTTGCCTGACTTAAAAATTGTTCACCAGCTTCGGTTACGCTAACGCTTCTTGTGGTGCGTGAAAGCAATGCAACACCAAGTTTATTTTCGAGTTGTTTGATTGACTGACTTATGGCTGAGGCGGAAATCCTCAAACTTTCTGCAGCGGCGGTAAAATTTTTCTTCTCTGCGACGGTTTTTAAAGCAATTAGCCCATTTAATTGGTCATTATTCATTATTAAGTTTTTCTAAAGAGTTCATGAAGGAATATGTCGTATTATTTAATAATAATTGGTTCTAGCTAATTAATCCGTAAAGAATTTTTACCAACAATTAACAGCAAACTAACATGATCAAAGCAAAAGGAATTGCCACTCAAGGCGCAACAGAACAGCTTTCTTTATTTTCTTTCGAAAGAAGAGAGCCAAGGGAAAATGATGTGGTGATCGATATTTTATATTGCGGTGTTTGCCATTCCGACATTCACTCGGCTCGCAATGAGTGGGGCGGTACGCATTATCCATTTGTGCCAGGACATGAAATTGTTGGTCGCGTCAGCAAGGCGGGAAATAGAATTACTAAATTTAAAGTTGGCGATTTAGTTGGAGTTGGTTGTTTGGTTGATAGTTGCCGTCACTGTAGTTCCTGCGATGAAGGGCTTGAGCAATATTGCGAAAATGGATTCGTGGGCACCTACAACGGCCATGATAAAATTGGTGGCACGCCAAATAAATTTACCTTTGGCGGATATTCAAATGTCATTACTGTTGACGAACGTTTTGTTTTAAGAATTCCGCAAAACCTTGATCCTGCTGCTGCCGCGCCTTTGCTTTGCGCCGGCATTACCACCTATTCTCCACTAAAATATTGGAAAGTTGGAGCTGGACAAAAAGTTGGCATTATTGGTTTGGGCGGACTTGGTCACATGGGTGTAAAACTTGCGCATGCGATGAAGGCAAAAGTTGTGATGATTACAACTTCACCAGAAAAAGGGAAAGATGCCAAAAAACTTGGCGCTGATGAAGTGCTGATTTCAAAAGATGAAGCCGCCATGAGCGCTGCGCAAAACAGTTTTGATTTCCTGCTAAACACTATTCCGGTTGGACATGATGTTGATCCATACATGAACCTTCTAAAGCGCGATGGTACGATGGTTATTGTTGGTGCAGTTGAGCCGCTAAAAAAGGTGAATGGCATACCTTTCATTTTCCGTCGTCGTAACATGGCTGGATCATTGATTGGTGGCTTGCCAGAAACTCAGGAAATGTTAGATTTCTGCGGCGAACATAACATCGTTTGCGACATCGAAAAAATTAATGTCGATCAGATAAACGAAGCCTACGACCGCACAGTAAAAGGTGATGTGAAATATCGCTTTGTGATTGATATGGCTTCGTTGAAGTAATTTGGAGCAGGGCTTATGAAAAACGTTATAGTATTGATTGGAGCTGGTTCGATTGGTCAAGCAATTGCACGTCGAGTTAGTGCGGGAAAGCATTTGGTGGTTGCTGATTTGCGTAAAGAAAATGCAGATGCGACAGCAAAAATATTGAGTGATGCTGGTTTTAGTGTAAGCGTTGCGCAAGTTGACGTTTCCTTGCGTACTTCAGTTGAAGCTCTTGTAAAAACTGCAACATCTTTTGGTGAAATTTTTGGCGTAATTCACGCGGCAGGAGTTTCTCCTTCACAAGCGTCAGTTGAGATCATTCTGAAAATTGATCTTTATGGAACCGCTCTGGTGTTGGAAGAATTCGGCAAGGTTATTGCGCGTGGTGGTTCTGCTGTTGTCATTGCCTCGCAATCTGGTCATCGTTTGCCGCCACTTTCTGCTGAAGAAAATAAGCTATTGGCGACAAGTGCTGTTGAAGATTTGCTCTCTCTTCCAATGTTGCAGCCAGATCAAATAAAAGATTCGCTTCACGCCTACCAAATTTCAAAACGCGGAAATTCATTGCGCGTGATGGCAGAAGCTGTGCGCTTTGGCAAACGTGGTGCACGTGTAAACACAATCAGTCCGGGAATAATAATCACTCCGCTTGCAAATGATGAATTGAATGGACCTCGCGGTGCGAGCTATCGAAATATGTTAGAGAAATCTGCGGCTGGAAGAGGAGGAACGCCAGATGAAGTAGCAAATGTTGCAGCGTTACTTATGAGCGCTGATGGGGCTTTTATCACCGGTAGCGATTTCTTAATGGATGGTGGTGTAACCGCATCTTACTGGTTTGGTGAACTGGCTCCGAAATAAAGAAGTGATTTATTATCTTATTCGTTCTCGCCCTTAAAATCCATTGCTTATATAAATTGAAAACCATCTGGAACCTTATGGCTGTAAGGCTTGAAAGGATATGGCTCCCCGTTCTTGATGAGTTTCGAACGTTCGAACAAGAAATCAGGTGGTTATTATCTAATCATGTAGTTTTGACCTTTTTGAATAAAAATAATGGAAACTTTAAACTTTTTAGCTACGGTTAATGTTCTGTAATTTTTTAACAAACATTAACTATCACGCCTCGTAAATATGGCTCCTATTAATAAAAAAAGTGATCCAAGATATGAGAAAATTGTTTTCAAGATTCCGGAAGAATCAAAGGATTACAAAAAATGCTCTGAGTATGTAGTAGAATCTATTCAAGGTATTATAGATACCGCTATAAACAATAACCGAAATAAAATTATCATAAATACCAATCTAAAGCTTGGTATACCTATGGAAAATGTTAATAAAATAGCAGGTCCCTTTCTTGAAGCTTGGGCTTATGAGATTTTTTCTGATGTATTAGAAGACAAAAATAATAAATATAATTTAGTTAATGTTGAAGCTGGTGAAAGGCTGAATCTAGCCGATGTGATATTACAATTCCAAATCCAGCGTAAAGAAAAGAATTTAACTTCTATTACTGGGCATGTCGATGTAAAAGCCACAAGTAAAGACATAGAGGGGAGTGGAAAATCTCCTAATATTACGTCTTTTGCGCGAATAAGAACAGCATATGTAAAAGACCCTGATATGATTTTTATTATACTATCTTTGAAACATCAGGTTTATAGCAAGAAAGATGATAATACTGGTATGATGATGGGAGTAATGGAAGCGGTAGATTTTAACGCATATGACTTAAAATACATATCTAACTTAGATATCAGTTACAATCCAGCTTTAGGCAGTGGTCAGTTACAAATTAGAGATATTCATTATGTATCGATAGAAGAAAGAAATACATGGGAATTTTGCCAACTTCTTGATAGAAAATGTATCTCTTCAAAGAAGGGGTTTGATGGTTGGTTAGAATATGCAAAACAAAATCAATGGATAAAAAATGAGTAATATTAGAATTCTTGAAGGCGATTCAATCGACAGACTAAAAGAGATAGCAGATAGCAGTGTTAATTTGGTTATTGCTGATCCTCCTTATAATCTGGGAAAAGATTATGGCAATAGCTCCGATAAAAGATGCTTTGATGAATACCTAGAATTTTCAAGAAGATGGTTAAAAGAGGTAGATAGAGTTCTAAGAAAAGATGGAACTATATACATATTTATGGGGTTTAGGTTTATTTCCTACATTTATGATATAATGGAGAGGGATTTAGGTTATCAATTTGGAAGTTGGATTTGTTGGCACTATACACAAGGGATTGGAAAAACTAAAGGTTTTTCCCCAAGACATGATGATGTTCTGATGTTTCATAAGTCTTCTAAATTAACATTTAATTTGGACTCAATTAGGATTCCACAGAAGTATTACAGAGCTAGAAATAATATGAGGGGCGCTAATCCTGGTGACGTTTGGCAATTTTCTCACATTCATTACTGCAATGAGAATAGATTCAACCACCCAACACAAAAGCCGGAGGGAATAGTTGAAAGAATGGTGCTAGCTAGCTCGAATAAGAATGATATTGTTTTGGACCCATTTCTCGGTAGCGGCACTACCTTAAGAGTTTGTCAGCAGTTAGATCGTAAGGGTATTGGTATAGAATTGAATCCAGATTATGTTAAGATGGCAAAAGATAGGCTAGAGAAAAGTTTTAATGGCTTTGATAGCATAGATCCACGTATGTGTAGGGTTCCTCTAGATCTAAGACAAAAAGATATTCGAGTCGATTATCTTAAAAATCACCAAAAGTGGTTTCTGCAAAATCATGGTAATTCTTTAGATTTATTCAAAGAGGCTATTATAAATACCTACGATGAAGATACTCTAGAAGATGTTTTTGGTTCTAGCGATAAGCGTGGCAAATCTAAACCATCATCTTATAGCCTTTTATCATTTTTTGATCAACCTTTATTAACAGAAAATAGAGGATAAAGATTGAATTAATAAAAGATGTAATGAAGCGAAACCAACCTCAATATTTCTCAGACCACTTCAAAATAGACAAATCAAAACTTAAAGAACTCGGCGTATTTGACCCCATCCTAAACTTTGACACCAAAGTATTTGTTGATCCTCTATTACTCAAAAAAAGCTCCAGCGAAATTATTAGAAACGCAGCTAAGACCTTCGATGATTTTTTCATTACCCTCTTAAATTTGGTTAAGCTTTCGCAAAGTGAAGATGATAAGCCTTGGCGAGAAGCTAAAAGAAGAGTCAAATTTCCTGAATATAAATACACCTGCATTGGTTATGGTGCGGATTCAATAAATGGCAGTGGTTCTGGTGCTTGGTTAAATGACAAGATTCTTAAAAGTGCAAAAGACATAGTTAGTTTTGCCAAAGATGATCCAAAGATTTTCCTGATTTTACCATTGCTTGAGGAAGGGATTGGAGCGGACATCATAAGCGATATGACTCAAAACATCATAGATCAGCATATTTGCGATTTTACGGTTGATGTTATGAAGAAATTGGACTTAGAGCCTAATTGTAGGCATAAGGCAAGAAATGGTGTGGTTTATGATTTATTGGGAAATCCATTTATTACCACCAAGAGCAATAAAAATTGTCCTATCAAGCTATTGCCAAATGACATATTGCTAGACCTGCCGCTCGCAGATATTTTTGAAGAGTGGTTATCAGAAATGGCGGATCATAATAGTGATTTGCGAGATTCGATTAACAAGCATTTGGGTGGTGGCTTCTTTGAAGAAACCAAGAAAAAGAGAAAAGAAAGTTTATTAGATTTGTTGAAAAGCGATAAAGCTTTCTTTGTAGAGGTTTTAGAGGCTCTCAAAAACCATGATTTCAGCCATTATGACATAGAAGAAGATTGGCAAGGTTTGCATAGATGGCTTAAAGATGCTGAGAAATTCGTTAAGTTCAAACCAGCGAGCAAAGTTGGTTTCTTAAATGATGATTTAGAAGAAATCTTTTTGGCAGTTGGTGAAATTGTAGATCGCTTCAAGCACTCAATCGAGAAAGAAGAACTTTGGCGGATATTTTGGACTGCTCAATATTCAGAGCTAGTTCATGTGAAAGAGTTTTACTCACAAATGCTTTTCTATGCGGTTGCCAGCAGTTGGGTAAATTCAAAAGATAATAACCTTAACATGGTTCGTTTAATCAATAGAGAAACTAAGCTCATTGATTTTAGGTTTTATGTTTCTGGCAAATATGCTGTTAATGTTCAAATCAAACACTCAGACAATTACAATGGTTTGAAGAAAGGTTATGATAAGACAGTTGAACAGAAAATAAGCAGATCAAAGGAAAGAGATTTTTATCTCGTGATGAATTTTAGCGAAGATCCAAGCAAGCAATTAACTGCAATCAAGAAGTCAGCGAAAGAAGGTTTCAAAATATTAGAAATTGATGTTGTGGATCAGGAAAACAAGCAGACAGATATATTCGAGTTTGGCTCAATGGAGATGGATTTAGAGACAGACTTTGAGTTGGATAATATGTTTACGGAATATGAAGGGGTATCAAAAATAAAAGACAAATACAGCGAAGAAAAAAGGAAAGGTGGTCTTAACTCTTATCAGAAATATAAACCTTTGAGAGATAAGGTTTTTGAGCTTTGTGAATCGGAGCTAAAAAAGAAAAAATATTCGTCAGCAGAACAACTTTGTAAGAAAGTAGCCAAGATAATTGAAGATCAGCATTCTTCTTTATTAGATAATTTTGAACCGTATCAATTAGTTCTAAAAGATGGTGGTGATTGGTTAAAACCAACTTTTTATGGGTGGTGTAATAAGGTTTTTAAGGTAAGTTAAGATGAAAGCAGAGTATGATGACAGAATAGTTTTATTCTTTGATATTATTGGATTTAAGAAAATTGTTGGGGATAGAGATTGTCAGGAGATATTTGATATTCTGGATAATATACAGGAGGAGTCTTTAAAACAAAACGCTAAGGATATATTGGTTAGTTGTAGTGAAGATGGCATATATGACATTGGTTTTGAATCTGGTGATTTAAGAGTCGGAAAAATCATGGGTAACGAAGTAAGTTATACCTTCTTCTCTGACTCTGTGGTTGTAAGTATTGATCCAAAAGGCTTTTCAAGCATATATTATGTTTTTCGGTTTTGTGCAAATCTGCAATTTACCCTTTTGCTAAATGGTATTATGATAAGAGGGGGGCTTTCTTATGGGAAAATCTTTCACAGAAATAATGTGGTTTATGGTCGAGCATTAATAGATGCTTATGAGGTAGAAGATAAAAAAATAATCTTCCCCTTTATTGGTGTTGATAAAGATTTCTTTAACCAAGTTGCAGAAGCCAAGAATTTTCGAGATGATTATTTCGAGTTGCAGAGCGAGATCTCAAAAAAAGATGGGAAGCACTATGAAATATATAGGTTGAACTTCCTTTCATTATTTCCGCAGGATTATTATTCCAACAATAGTATGCGACCTGCCTTGATAAAAATTTTAGATTTCTTGAAGAAAAATGATGATGGTGAAAAGACACCAAGGCTCATTGAATATGTGGAAGATTTTGTGAATAGAAATGCTTTGCCAGTTGTGCCAATCAGTAAATCAGAAAGATTTATAACCTCTAGTGGTTATAAATAGTCTCTAGTGCCTAGTTAGCTTATCCCAAGACCAATCCAATATAACTACCAACATAATATTAATTTTATGTTGGAAAGTGTCGGATTTAACAAAATCAATCCAAAATCTATACAGAGACAAAATCTCGCAAGACGAGGCAGAAATTGCCAAGTGTAATCTTGTGGGCTTTTTTTGCGCTTTGCAGAAGATCGAGGCAAGGCAGAGCCAGCATAAGATAAATATTACTCAGAATGTGAATAATGAAGTAATAAAATCTTATGAAAATCTCAGAAGTTCAAATAGAGCTAATAAAGCCAACTAATGGTCTGGTTGGTTTTGCCAGCCTGGTCATTGATGACAATTTCTACCTTTCAGGCATAGCGATTCACAAGAAGCTGAATGCAGATGGCTATCGCTTAACTTATCCAAACAAAGGTCAGTTCACGATTTTTCATCCTATAAACAAGCAAACTAGCTCACAAGTTGAGTCAGCAGTTTTTGGGAAGCTAAAAGATGTAATGAATAAGGTGAAAAGAGATGTTCAAGAAATACAATCCTAAGCCTATTCATAGCTACAAATCCTATAAAATATCTGATCTTTGCAGAATTTATAAGGCTCAAGATTTGCACCCTCAAACCATCAGAAAATGGATAAATCAGCAGGGTTTAAAAGCCTTTTTGCACGAGAGAGATTTTTATATCTATGGTGCGGTCTTTAAAGAATTTCTGTCTAATCGCAATCAACAACACAAAGAAAAAAACCAGCTAGAGTTTAATCAATTTAGATGTGGTAAATGCAAATCTAAGCAACCCCCTCTTGATAATATCGTCAATAGATTAGCCACAGGATTTAATGGCTCTATAAAAGCTTTTGGAGTTTGTGGTAAGTGCAACCATCAAATAAAGCGCAATTATAAACGCTCAGAATTGGCTGAAATTAAAGAAATTTTTCAAATCAAGTTAGACGAAGTGTCGGCATTATGTAATTCTTCAAATAGCACTAACAAGACTAACATAGATGATGGTCAAAAAGTAGGTAGTAGTGAGCCATTAGGAAACCACCCCCATGATGTAAAAAATGTCTCACCCCCCGTTGCTGAAATTAAGCAATTAACCCTTTTTGATTTTTCTAACTAAAATATGACCAACGCAAAATATAACGAAGCCAACGAAATTGCTAAATATCAATTCTTAAAAGAGTTGGAGCATTCAGGAATTAAAGGTAACGACCCAAAAAGTGAGAAAACTGTTCTGCAATATATGAACGCAATTCACGAGTTTGAAATTGCTACCAACTTCAAGGATTTTAAGAAGTATGATTCAGAGTTTGCCTTGGAGTTTAAAAGCTATTTGGAAGATAAAAAAAATCAGAGAACGGATAAAAATATTTCAAAATCTCTCTATGTTCACTACCTAAAATTTGTTAAAGAATTTATTGAATGGTTAAAGGCAGAAAATCAGGAATATTCAAAAATTACCCAAAAAGATATTAATTTTCTTAGAACCAATAAGAACGATAAAAACACCGCTCTTGCAACTGCTCATCAACCATCTCACCCAATAAGTGTGATTCTTGCAGTAATCCGCAACATGCCAGAAACAACGCTTTTAGAGATAAGAAATAAGGCGATGATGAGTTTATGCTTACTTACAACACCAAGAATTTCAGCATTAAAAACCGCCAGAATTAGCAGTATTAGATATTTTGAAGAATATGAAGCGTGGGCTTTTGACCAGCACCCAAGGCTTGTTGATACCAAATATAAAAGACACATCACCTCTTTTTTCATAGGGCAATCCCAAGACATTATCGACAATGTTTTAAGATGGTGGAATTTGCTAAAAGAAAAGGGGTTCAAAGGTGATGATTACTTGTTTCCAAGAATAGATTCAAGCTTTGACAGCGAAGGAAAGTCAGTTTGTGAGCTAACTCATAACATTCTTGGCTCATCTTCTTGGATTGGCTCAAGCGTTTTTAGAAGAGCTTTCAAAGACAATAATTTGGAATTTTACAGAGTTCATTCTTTCAGGCATTCAATCGAAAGGGCGATGGAAAAAGAGCCTTATGCAACACAGCTTTTGATAGCATTGGCAGAAAATGACGGACATAAAAACCAGATGGCAACGCTAGTAAAAAGCTATGGCGGCAACTATATGATTGATAGATCGAAGCTGATGAAGGGTTTTAAGCTGGAATAACTTAAATTATTAGTTAATTTTTCACGATTAATTTTACCAAATAAGAAAGTAATGAATAAAAAAACGACATACGTCTCAAAAGACAAAATTAACCGCGATTTTTTGATAGGTTTTTATAAAGAGGTCTGGCTCAAATTTGAGCATTATGTTAATAACGACAAGGTCCTTTATGAGTTATTTAAAAAGGATCATGACGATAAGGAGTTCATTTTACATGCAAGAATCTGTGCGCTGTCTAGCATGTATGCGGCTGCCATTGATAACATCCCTCACATGCTAGAGACCATTAAAAACTGTAACAACAAGCTAGTTCATGATGAGATTTTAACGAGATACGCCGATGATGGAAAAAATTATAATCTCATCTCATTCATTTCGAAATATTGTCATTGGTATAATGAGGTAAACCATGTGGAGGAATCAACACCGATATATGATGTAAATGTTAGGAATGCTTTAAAACACTATGGGTGCGAAAAGATAAAAAATTACGAAGGTTTAAAAGATGGAACGAAAAAATTTATACAAGAAATAGGGGGGGTAAGCTTTAATACAATAATTCCACTTTCAATAGATGGGTTACATACCGAGCTTTCTATCTATCGTATCGTGGATAAATTTTTGTGGCTGAGCTACAAAGTTGACAAACTTAACAAAAGAAAAGCAGGTCTTAAGAAAAATGAGAAATACCTCCTAGAAATATCTCAAAGAAGCAATAATAGTCATTATTTTGGAATCTTATGAAATCAGTAATCTTCGCCAGAGTATCTACACAAGAGCAAGAAACAGATGGACACTCAATTGATGCACAAATTGCTAAATTAAGGGAATATTGCGCTAGAAATAGCCTTGAGATTATTAAGGAATATGAGGTTGTTGAAAGTTCAACCAGAGGTGAGCGACCAGAATTTTACAAGATGATTGATTTTGTTAATTCTCAAAAAGGGCAAGTTGCCTTGGTGGTCGATAAGGTTGATCGTTTGCAAAGAAGTTTTACTGAATTGCCAATTTTAGATAAGCTGCGCAAAGAAAATAAGTTGGTTATTCACTTTCTTGATATTGGCAAAATGGATTCTGATTCAAATAGTCAGCAAATTTCATTTTATCAAATGTCTGTTGTGATGGCTAACGCTTACACCAACGCCATTTCAGACAATGTCAAAAGAAGCATTATTCACAAACTCAACAACGGTGAATATATTGGCAAAGCACCGCTTGGCTATTTGAATGTCAGAGATGAGAGCGATAAATCAAATATCGTTATTGATGAATCTAGGGCTTATTTGGTGCAAAAGATGTTCGAGATTTATTCAACTGGCAGCGTGTCGCTGGGTGATTTAGAAAAGTTCGCTAAGCAGCATAATTTAACCAACCACTTCTTCAAAGGTAGAGAATCAAAGCCAATTACTAAAAATGTTATTTCTAATATTCTGAAAAATCCTTTTTATTGCGGTCAGATTTATGTTAAGAAATACAACAAATTTTATCCTCACAAATACCAGCCACTAATCAGCAAAGCATTATTTGATAAATGCCAAGAGATTGGTTTGGAAAGATCAGCAGCAAATAACAGAATCCAAGCAATTCAAACCTCGGGAAAGGATTTCGTTTTTAGAAGTTTAATTAAGTGCGCTGTTACTGGCAGAACTGTGTCGTCAGATCGCAAAGAAGCTAAGAAGAATAAAAACACTTATCTTGTTACTTGGAATCCAGACGACATCAAAAAGAAAATCTATGTGCCAGAAGATCAGATTTTAAAACAGGTGTCAGATGTTTTTAAATCAATCGCCGTGCCAAAAAGCATGCTTGATGAAATAACCAGTTATTTACAGCAATCGCACAAAGCAGAAAAGCAATATCATGGTCAAAAACTTATCTCGCTTAGAAAAGAAAAAGACTCAATCAAAGATAAGATTAACAGGCTGTTAGACCTGCATTTAGAAAGAGTGATTAACAAAGAAGAATATCACAGCAAAAAAGAAGATTTAGAAAAGCAGTTAGCGAAAGTTAAAACAGAACAAGAATTGCATGAAAATGCTGATGGTGGCTTTAAGGATGCGGTGGTAACGGCTTTTAATTTAGCCAACAAAGCGAGTGAATTATTTGAAAGTTCGAAAACTACTGAAAAGAGAGAATTGATTGCTTTCGTATTTTCGAACCTTTCTCTAAGGGGTGTGGAGCTAGAATATACGCTGCGTCAGCCTTTCGACATGATGGTAAATTTGAGCACTCGTTCTGAGTGGCTCCCCAGGAAGGATTCGAACCTCCGACCAAGTGATTAACAGTCTGATTTTTACAAAAAGTCACAACTGGCTAAAAATGACGGCAACAATGAAATCAAGGCTTTGCGGCTTTTTTCTTGTTTGTTGTTATTCCGATTTATTGCCAAAATTTATGGCTAAGTGTCCCACCAGTGTCCCATGGGAATTAAAGAATTCTTCGAACTTAAAATAGTTGTGCATTACTTGCTAATCCAAGGATATTTTGACATATCTATTTGTTTAAAAGCATCCAACCTTTTTACCCCCAATATTTCAGAACCATCAATATTTATCAAAACTCTATGAGAATGGGATCCTGCATAGTAAATAAATTTTTGTTCGGATTCTTTCTTTCCTGACTTATAAAGAAAAACATCTCTTGAGCCAGATATAGTAGGTCCACCGAGACCAATAATATATCCACTTCCTAAATCTTCTAATTTTTTTAGGTAAAAATCGTAATTATTTTCTGCATAATCTATTTGATAAATGCACTCAATATTTGGTGACTCAAAACCAATTAAATAGCTGATAAAAACATTCTTTTTGCAAATTTTTCTACCCAAATCCTTTGCTATTCTTGTACTATCTATAAGTTTCCATTTTTTTATAATCTCTTCTTTAAGTAAGAAGACTTCTTTGAAATATTTCTCTCTCAAATTCTCATACTCAGCAGCCCCTTTGATATTCTCTTTCGCATATTTTCTGTAAGAATCCAAATTTTCTATTGAGCCATAAAAGCCAAATATACCGATTTTATTCTTAGTTCTAAAAGCATCAAATACGTATTTGTGATTGCCATTATTGTTGTAAGATGCAGCTATCGGATCGAAATCCATATTCAAGAAATCGTTCATTGAATCATAAAGCTCAATGTTCTTGCTAGAGTCGTTTTTGTATTTCTTTAGGTAGGTTTCATATTTATCCATCAGTATAGAATGTGCTATATCTAGTAGGTCTATAAGGCAAATCTTGTCATTTTTAACATACTTCTCGAAGCCCTTTAATTCTTTTGCATCCACACTTTGTGAAAGAGATTTTTCTAAGTTGTTGTTAAGCTCTTCTATATTGTTCTCTTGTTTTGCTTGTGAAAATGGTGTTTCAAACAAATAAATAGAAGAGCAGCCACAAACAAAAAAAATTGGTATTAAAAGTAATATTTTAGTTAATAGCTTTGTCATGTTTAGGTTTGTTAGATAAAGAGACTATCAGTCCGTCGACTATCTATCTTAGGTAGCGAATGTCAATCATCATGATTGACGAAAATTATATCCTTACAGAATTTGGTAAAAACCTAAAAGAAGCGCGTCTATTGGCTGGTTTAAGCCAAGAGGCTTTGGCGCTTGAGCTTGGCTTTGATAGAACCTACATTGGTTTGCTTGAAAGAGGAAAACGAAATCCATCTTTAAAAACCATCTGCAAAATTGCATCTTACCTTGAAGTTCAACCATCAAATCTGATGCCGCCACTAAAATTCAAAAAAAATAAAAAATAGACCAACTTCACTGAGTGAGCCTTCTTCTGAAGTTAAAAGCATGCTTTTTTCAAGAAAAAGCTAAGTTCAAACAAAAGAATAAAGTGCTAATAAGTTACATTTTTTACCATTTTTTACGCACCCACACCCATATTGAGTGAATATCATATTTTTTACCTATACCCAAGGTGAAAAAGCACATCAACAAGTGCCAAATATTGTTTGGCTAATTTGCGATAGGCAATTCCTTCTGGGGTGTGGCGACCATTGCGATAATTTATTTCTCTAAGCTTTCTTAAGCCCTTTTTGGTTCTTGCTCCAGTTGATTTGCCGCCATGCAATCTACATCTGCCATTTTTCATTGCTGGAGCTTGGCAAGGAGTTTTATTTCTCTTGGTATTTGCTAAACATTTTTTGGCGTTTGCGATGTTAAATTTTATCATTTTTTGGTTAGTTAGTTGTGGTGTTTGAAGCCTTCATTTTAAAGGGTTAAATGCAAAAATTGCTAACTATTTTTACCCCGCTTTTGCTACGTGTGCAAGGGGTGGTTCCTCTATTTTTTGAAATAGGGGGGAGATGGTGCATGATTGAGGCTTTTATTAGCAAGGTTTGGCAAGAATAAATTTTTCCTTAAAATTATCGCTTCTACACAAGCTTGAGAAATTAATCCAAAAGCAGAAATCAGATAAAAGGGATGTAATAGTATGTTTAGTTATATTGAGTGTAAAAACTACACCGAACAAAAACTATATTGATAGGCGGGAGTCTTTATTTTGTTGTTCTTGTGCCTTTTCTCATTTTTAGTTTCGTGCCTAAAAATAAAACCTTCTCTGATTAAAACTTTTATTGCTGCTGCAACCGTTCTTTTATTCCAACCTAGTTTTTTCGACATCGCATCTTGAGTAATGCAAAAAACTTTTCTTACCCCTAAGTGGTGATATTTGAGAACTGAAAGAAGTAAATAAGCTGCTGGTTCTTTGCATAATTTCATGACTTCCGCTTCGTATTTATGCAAAACATAACCTTCACCTTTCGTTATTAACTTTCCTGCTTCTTTCAGCTTCCAAACATTTTTAGCTGTTCTTTTGATTTCATTTTCATCCAGAGATTGCTCAAAACAAAAGGCATTAACCTCAAAAGCATAATCTTCAAATGATTGGTAATTTTGGTGGTTATTTGCGGCTGTTCTTAGTTGATTGAAAAGGTAATTATTTCTTTGTCCTTCAGCAATTTTAAAATCTGATTTGTTGACTATTAAGGAGTGGAAAAATATTGCGCGCGCGTGCGCGCGCATATGCTTCGGTTTATTCAATAAATTCGGTTTTAATGAAGTAAGACTCATTAAATCATCAAAACAACCTTTGGTGATTACGTAATGCGTTTTTTTGTCGGGATTAAATGAGTAGGGTGCAATAATTAATCCACCTTCACCTTTAACGTCTATTTTGTGTTTATAGCCCGTTTTAGAAGTTTCACCGTTAAAGGAATAATAAAGATGCCTTCCGCCACTTGGTGTTGAAGCAATAAATTTGCTCTCGCCAAATTCTGCCTCGAGTTCTTCAAGTGATGAATTTGGATCGTCGCAATCAATAACCGTGATACCAGAAATTTTGCCTGTGATTAAGCCAATATTTGCCGCAGGAAAAAGCTTCATCCATCTGTAAATTGTGGCAAGACTTGGGCGTTTGGTTTGATATTTTTTCCAAGAAACTTTTGGAGCTTTTCCTTCGCAAGGAATAATTGCCAAACCAAGTTCGTGATAATCCAAAGCATAGTTAGCAAAAGGAAGGGGCGACGATAAGTTATCGCCACCACCTCCCAAGCCATAGAAATCCGACACGACTAAGATTGCTCTTGGTCATTTGGTTTATTTGGCAAAATTTCAACCTTATCAGTTAAAAAATACACGCCATTCCAGCCAGTTGGATTCAGCTCTTTCCGTGTGATTATATTGAGATTATAACCACCACAAAGACAGTCATGCCGCAAAGCTCTGATATACTCACTTAAGCGCAGTGCAAAAGTTTTGGATATTTCCAAAGCTGTGCAGCCCTTTTCGCCATTTTCTATCAAGGCCTTAAGAGTTTTGGCTTTTTGACCCTTAAGAACAAAAACCACCTCTTGGTCGTTTTTGATTAGCTTGAAACAGACAACCAATCTTTTGGATTTTTGGTTGCAGCCACAAGAATTGTTATTTAACATTCGCGCCCTCTGCAATTCATTTTGTTAGAGAAATAAAGGGCTAGTAGCAGCTGACCGTCCAAAGTTGCAGCTACTAGCTTTTTTGTTGTTCTAGGCATGAGTTTCCTCATTAAGTTTTTCAACCCATTGAAAAAACTTTTGCTCGTCGATTAAGACTCTTTTTCCAACTCGGCGTATTACACTAGAAAAGCCGTTTGTTTTTTCGTTGAAGATTAAAAATCGCAAAGACCCTTGGCTTGGCCAAGAATGTTCAGATGCAAATTGTGCGATTGTTAAGAGGCGGGGGGATTTATTATTTTCAGACATGCTGTTTAAAATTTAGTTAATAAAAATGTTGAATAACTCAGAGCAAAAACGCTCTTTGTTGTTCAAATAATTATGAGCTAAATTTACGATGTCAAAGGCGTGAGGCCTAGAAAGGACTGGATGGACCCGATGGACTGCTAAAAGGACTCGTTGGACTATATTTTATCTGAAAGACCTTTTTCTTCTAATCGTTTTCTGGTGATTTTTTTGTAAAAAACTACGCGTTTATTTGACATGTTGTCGTCAAAAAATAGTGATTTTAATTCTTTGTCTTCTTCTCTAAATCCAAGAGCGCTTGGCATCTGAGACGCTCTCTTGGCTCTTTTTGTTGTATTAAGCAAGCCTGATTCTGACGGATTGATTTCAAGAGATTCTTTGTCAGCAATCATTTTGCATAATTTTGCAATAAACTTTCCATGCTGACTGCTGTTCTTAAATTTCTTCCCCCTGAACAATTCTGTTTTTTTACCATCTCGGTAATCAAATATTTTTACGATGCAGTAGTTTAGATCACCTTCAATACTCTCTAGTTCAAGCTCGAGAACAACCTCATCATTTCTTATTGATGATTCAATTAGCAATCTACCCTCTTGAAAAACTCCATGGTATTCTTCTATCTCCTCAAGAAATGATTCTGGGAAAATGGCATTTTGTGCAAAACTTACCCTCTTTGAAGTTGAAAGATTATCATCATCAAAATCAAAAAAATATGACTCATCATCGACCGAAGATGGGAACTGATGAATTGAGGTAATTTTGTTAGCAGCGTCTAAAGGGCTTGCATAGCCTAAGAGTAAATTTTGGGCTGTATTTTTTTTAATGTGACCCCATCTATCCAGAACCTCATCATAAACTAGAAATTTATCTAAATCAGAATGGTTAATTAGCATTACCTGATTTTTATAGAAGAAGCATATCTCCTTTTTTTTACCATAGCCAGCGAGGTCACAATAGCCGTCAGAGTCGATATTCTTACTGTCCAACCGACTTAAAAATCCTTTCTTAATTAAAGAAATTATTACGGGAGAAATTTCTATTTCTCTCACTCCCATCTTTCTTAAAAACTCTGTTAATTCAAAATAACTAATTAGGTGTTCAGACGACCCAACAAACATTTGTGGTTTATTGGAGATGACAGAAATTGATAAGAAGTTGTAAGACAGTAATTTTTTATGAGAAAAAATAAAACCTCTTGAGTCAGGATCCTTGTCGTCAAATCCCCTTTTCTTATTAATCACATAATCAAATTGATTTTTTGGAATTATTACATTCAGTAACTCGGATATATCCAATACGGTTGCACCTTTATCAAATTCGTCTCCTATTACTAATTCCAATCGTTTTTTGTCAGAAACAGACACATAAATTCTGTTATTATTTTTATCAAAAAACTCAAAAAAATTCCACCCAAAAAACCAAGTGGTTGAGTATAGAATTCTGGCAAAAAAAACAAAGAAAGCATCCTCATCACGTTCTGGCTTTATCCCGTTGGCTAAGCAATAAAGAAGATGGCTGGCCGTTTCTTCTAAAAACTTCTCACCAGCTGTCTCTAATATTTCTAGCTTCCTAGAATCTAAATCTTTGGGCATCATGGCCAAAACGCTCATCTTAAGAAAAACCTCTCTAAATGAGTAAAATTCTTCTATTTTCATCTACTCCCCAAAAATCTTACTATTCATCCTCTCCACCACCTTTGCTGTATGTGCTTCTGAAATGTGAGAATAGCGTTTTACCATCGACAAAGTTTTGTGTCCTAAAACTCCTGCAATTTCTGCCAGTGTTGCGCCATTCATCGCCAAATAACTTGCACAAGAGTGGCGTAAATCATGCCATCTGAAATCTTTTATTTCTGCTTTGATTAATGCAGTTTCAAAAGGTGTGCGGATGTCGATTGGGTCTTTAAGATTCTTTGCAGGAAAAACCAAATCAGTGTTTTGGTTTCGGTTTTTGTAGTGCGTTTTCATCAAATCTTTGGCAATGCCAACAAGAGGTAAAGAGCGGCGTTCGCCGTTTTTGGTGTCGTGCAAAATTATCATGCCACGATTCAAATCGACATCTTTCCATTCAAGGTTTCTTATCTCCATTTTTCTTGCGCCTGTGCTAATGCCAAGAACTACCAAAATATAAAGGAAAGGGCTTGAGCTTTCTTTGCAGGCTTGCATTAACCTAACCCTTTCTTCATCGCTTAAAAATCTAACTCTGCCGCGTGGTTCTTTTAGTTTCTTAATTTTTAACAACGGATTTTCTTGCATCCATCCCCACTCTTTAACGGCAATGCTAAAAACATGGCTTAGGGCTGCGCAATAGCGGTTAATGGTTGCGTTGGTTTTTGTAACTTTTTTGTGTTCGTTTTTTTCTAAAGCAAGTTGGCTTCTTTGCTCTACGATTAAAGCTGGTGTGATGTCTGAAAGTAAAAAGCTGCCGATGCTATCAATCCAATAATTTAGCTGACTCTCTTGAGCTGCAGCGCTTTTTTTCTGCGGTAAAATTTCTTTTGCGTAACGCTCAATTAAATTTTTTACTGTGTGCTTCTTGGCCTCGCTGGTTTTGAAATGTCTGCCTTCTCTGATTGCTGATTCTGTATCTTGAATCCACTTCTTTGCATCCGTCAGTCTGGTAAACGTGGCTGTTTGTGCTGGGTATCCTCTAAGTCTTACTTTAACGCGATAAGAAGTTGTGCCTTCGTTACTAGTTCTTTTCTCAATTGTGGCCATTACGTGATTTTAGTCATTGTTGGTTTGCGATGACTTACAAACTACGAATGAGAAAAATAAATGACAACAAGTAACAACAATTGATTGCTAATCAAAATAAAAAAGCTGGCTAAAGCTTTGATAATAGAGGAAATAAAAATTAGATAATAATCTTTTGGGACAATTAAGGGACACTTTAAAGAAAAAACTATCCCACAGTTATCAATCGAGTGACTTTTTTAAATAGCTAAAAGCGAAGTGCAAAAAATGAAGAGAAATTTTTTTTCTAAAGACTTGTTGTGATTTTTTGTCTTTTAGTGTCCCAAGAGTGTCCCATTTGAGACTTTATTTAGAGGGGAAAAGTGAGTCAACCCTTGTTAGAGTTGGCTCCCCAGGAAGGATTCGAACCTCCGACCAAGTGATTAACAGTCACTTGCTCTACCACTGAGCTACTGAGGAATATTTTAGAGAAATTTTTTTGAATTAATTCTCTCGAAAGCCTTGTTTGGCAAGGCTTAGGGGGTTTTTGATTTTTAGATCAAAAGTGAGGCGCGCATGCTATTTTTGACTTTAGCAAAAAGCAACCCGCTTTTTTTGGGTTTTGTGGTGTTTTTTAAAACTTATCTTTCGAACTACTTTCCGCCGAAAATTCCAGAAAGGAAACTGCCAATTCCTGAACGCTTTTTATTGCGGTCATTATTGTTGCGATTGTCGAATTTTTTACGATTGCGACGATTTCTTTTGAAATTGTTATCTCTGCGGTTGCGCGAACGGTCTTGGTTTCCTTCGTTATTATATTCGGCTTCTTCGCCAGAATAATTATCGAGATAACTTTTTTCCAAGCCAAGTTGATTAACTTTTCCGGTTACAACTTCCATTTCGATTTCGCGTCTTTCGTCATCAGACAAGCTTTTGCGTTTTTTAAGCGTGAAGCCTTGGCTTCCAACATCATCACTTTGGTGTAAGAAAATGTGAATGTTATAATTTTTCTCAGTCGAAATGATTTCATTTTTCTTGAAGTTCATCATGTAAGTAATGACTTCAGGAGTAGTGTAAATGTAGATCACGCCAACTTGATTGTCGGTACAAGCATAGCGAATTGAGCGTAAAATGCTGACGGCTAGAATTTCAACCGAACGAACGTAGCCAGTTCCGTTACAATGTTTACAAGGTTCAGTGATAGTTTCGAAGAACGAAGCACCAAGTCTTTGACGAGACATTTCAAGAAGTCCGAAAACGCTGATGCGGCCAAGCTGGATACGAGCGCGATCATTTTGTAGTTCATCGCGGAGCGCGCGTTCAATATTGCGGCGATGTTTTTGATCGTACATATCGATAAAGTCGATCACCACCAAACCCGCTAAGTCACGCAAACGAAGTTGACGAGCGATTTCGCGCACTGCTTCCAAGTTAGTTGTAAAGGCAGTTTCTTCGACACCGCTTTCTTTTGTAGCGCGTCCAGAGTTAACGTCGATAGCAACCAAAGCTTCGGTGTGGTCAATCACGATTGAGCCGCCAGAAGGCAATGAAATTTGTTTTTCGTAAAGTGAAGAGATTTGTTGCTCAACACGATATTTGTTGAAGATCGGAATTCTTTCTTCGTGCAGCTTCACATTGTTTGCGCTGCCAGGCATGGTAAGTTTGATGAAGTTCGTAACTTCTTCGAAAGCGCGTTCGCCTTCAACGACAACTTCGCTAACTTGTTCGTTATAAACGTCGCGAATACATCTTTTGATCACGTCATCTTCAGCATGGATGAAAGACGGAGCTTTTGAAGTTGAAGAAGCATCTTTAATGCTGTCCCACAATCTTGAAAGATAATCGTAATCGCGCTTGATATCTTCCGGTTTTTTGCCAACACCGGCAGTTCTGATGATAACGGATCTATCGTTTGGAACGTTGAGTTCGTTCAAAGTTGCCTTCAACAATTTGCGATCGCGGAAATTATCAACTTTCTTAGAAACGCCGCCTTTGTTTGGTGTGTTGCTCATCAAGACGCAATATTTACCAGCCAAAGAAATGTAAGAAGTCATCGAAGCGCCTTTATTGCCGCGCTCTTCTTTTGCAACTTGGATCAAAATTAGTTGGCCAGGCTTTATAACGTCTTGGATGTTATATTTTCTGTAAACGTTGTGGATGTTGCCAGAGTAATTATTGCCGCCTGTTTCATCTTCAACTGAGTAAGAACCAACAGTAAAAGATTCGCTGTGATCGTCGTTAGAATCTTCACGGCGGTTTTGATTGTTGCCACGGTCGCGATCATTTTGCGCATAGTTATCGTCTTCATCAGCTTTTGGTTGCTGATCTTTAGCTAAATCGCGCAACTTTTGTTTCTCAACCTCAGAAAGTTGGAAGTAGTCTGGGTGAATATCGGCGAATGGTAAAAATCCGTGACGATTGCCGTCGTAATCAACGAAAGCAGCTTGAAGTGAAGGTTCAACTCTGGTGACTTTGGCGAGGTAAATATTGCCTTTGATTTGTTTGATTGCGATCGCTTCGCGGTCGAAATCTTGTAAAATGCCGTCTTCTAGAACGGCAACTCGAGTCTCTTCGCGGTGCGCCGAGTCGATGATGATTGTTTTGTTTTTCATTTGTTTCCCAAAAATTAATTAAGGGAACAATTATTTCTCAAAAATGGACAAACGCTTGTAGATTTAAGAGTCTGTAGTCTTCATAAAGATTTTATTTACAAAATGCAGTCGTTCAAAAATAACGACCAGAAAAGAAATAACTGTTCCAGCGGATGAATCGATATGTCTTTTTTAAGGATAAAGACCTGAGGCCGATAATAAGGCCAGCGATTAAAAACCATGTCCAAACTTTATGAATCGCCAACTTATTATGCCAGTTTTTATTTGGCGGATTTGGTATTTGACTCAATCCAAGACAAATAGGGTTGGAAGCCTTTTTCGATTGAGTTCATGATGATTTGTGGAACTTCGTAACAATGGTTTTTTAAAATAATTTTTTCGATTTCACCGTAAAGTTCTGAACGGGTTTTGATGGTGATCAAAATTTCTGAATCTTGGCAAATTTTTTCTTCCCAAACATAACAACTTTCAATTTTTGTCATTTGCAAACAGGCGGCCAATTTTTTTTCTAAAAGAATCGTACTCAAATTTTGCGCTAGCTTTTTGCCTTTCGCAGAATTTGGATAAGTTGTGGTAACGGTTACGAATTTATTTTTCATAAATATGGCTAGATTATTTGCACATCGCGGTTTTGTTACAGAATCGCATCCGGAAAATACAGTTTCAAGTTTGAAAGAGGCGGTGGATCAGGGTTTTGATGCGATAGAATTTGATCTGTGGTTTGTATCGCGCCGCATCGTGATTAAACACAACATGCCGGAAGAAAATGAAATCGACATTCTGCCAGATTTAGCCGAATTTTTTGCCTATAAAAACGCACTGACTTACTGGTGTGATTTCAAAAATTTGGAAGAAGAAAATGTTGCTCGAGCATTGCTTGTAACAAAAAGCGAAATTGAAACAGCTGAGATCAAATTAGATCAAATCTATTTCGCGCCCTACATTACTGATTTCGCAAAGGCTGAAAAAATCTACATTCACATCCGAAATATTTTTGGTGCAAAAGTCAAGATAGTCGCGGTTTGCGATAGTTTAAAAAATGAACAAGATGCTGTGGCTTTGCGTCAATTCCTGGATAAAAATAACATTAAAGCTTTGTCAATTTTTCACCAACTTTTGAATCAAAAATCGATGCCGAATTTTTCTGGGATTGAGATTTTTGCTTGGACGGTAAATGATCTGACAACAATGAAAGAGCTTGAGGCTCTTGGAGTTACGAATTTCGCTACTGATAAAATCACACCACAAATTTATGCCGGAAAAACTATACCACGGACATCGTAAACGCGTTAAAGAAAAATTTATTTCATCTCTGGGCAAAGAATTACACGACTATGAATTGCTAGAAATTCTGCTATTTGCTGCTAATTCCAGATCTGATACCAAGCCGCTTGCCAAAAAATTAATTGCCAAATTTGGAGATATTTCAGCAGTTGTGAATGCTGACGTTGATGTGTTGCGAGATGTTGAGGGAGTGAGCGAATCTGCAATAGTTTCGATCAAAATTATTGCTGAAATTATTAATCGTACTTTAAAAAAGTCAGCGCGTGCCAAAGAGGTTTTAAATAATTGGCAGGCGGTTCTGAATTATGCTCAGGTTGGTCTGAAAGATTTGAATTACGAAGTTTTTCGCGTGCTGTTTTTGGATAAAAAATATCAGCTGATTGAAGATGAATTAATCAGCATCGGTGAGAACGATTATGTCCACGTAAGCTCGAAGCTGATCGCCAAAAAAGCTTTGTTGCTGCAAGCTTCCTCAATTATTTTACTTCACAATCATCCGAGTGGTGATTTGCGGGCATCGGCAAGTGATATTAAAACTACGAATGAAATTATTGCGACGCTGAAGAATCTCGAAATAAAGATTCTCGATCATTTGATTATTGGTGGTTCCGGTTATTTCAGCTTCAAGGAAAATGGATTGATATAACTGTCATCCTGAGCGTAGCGAAGGATCTCAGGAGTTTGTCTTCTTAAAGCTGAACTTAACGAGATCCTTCGCTACGCTCAGGATGACAGTTCATTCTTCTTAAAACTCTTCATCACCATTATAACTTTTTGCTGGTTTTTCATCTTCAGTCATCGCGTCTTTTAGTGAGTCAATTTGGTGAACCATGCGATATTTTCCGTTGTTTTGTTCTTCGAAAATTTCGAAATATTCTTTGAATTTGTCTTCAACTTTAAAAATAAGTTTCGGGTTTTTGTCTTTGTCATCAGTTTGGTAAAGATCCCATAAAACATATTGTTTGTGGCCGTTTTCGTAGGCTAAATCGAGTTTCATATTACTGTCGAAAATTACTTCTACGATACTCAAATTCCATACTTCGCCGTGTTTTTGCGCGACGGCAGTCAAGGAAGTAACATTGCCAAATTTTGGTCCCAATTCGAAATCTTTGCTGTCACGCAATAAATATAAACGGAATACCACAGTTTGTGGTTTTTTCTTCACCTTCCAAAAATAAACCGTGGAAAGGTTGTCGATGGTGTTTTGGTCAACTTGGTGGCTGAGTAAGAATCTCTCAATTCTCTCAATTAGGATCGGGAATTTTTTAAAATCATCTTTCCAAGATACTGGAAAGTTACGTGAATCGGCGGGAATTAGACGAAGAATATCAACTTTTGGATCATAGTTGCGCTGCCATTTTGTGACGTAGTTGCGGTCGACAATTTTATTATTGGCAAAAAATTTCATGCGATTGTCGATAATAATTCCGACGTTCTTTTTGTCAGAATCATTAAGATAATTTTCATTTAAGAATTTTTTTAATTCGTCTTCTTTTATTGAGGTTTTTTTAGAGGCTAATTCTTTTAAAACTTTGTCTTCTTTAAGTTTGTCGCTGGCGTATTGCAAAGCATCGGCGTTAGATTTGACAGCAATTGTTACTAGTTTTTTATCATTCTTGATCGAATCCGGCGCATATTTTAAAAGCATGCCATTATCGGTAAAAGCAATCGTGGCAAATTCAGCAATTTCTTTCAAACGATCGGAGGCAAACATATAATTTTGTGGATCAATTTTGATGATGCTGCGCATGAAAATTTTGTTATCGAGCAGCTTAGGATCGGCGTATTTTAGAGCATCGCGGTTCAAGTAGGTTGCTTGTTCCATAAAATCAGCATTGCGACGCAAAGAGGCGGCGGCAAACTTTAAAACTTCGGGATTAATTTCGATCATGCGATGTACGAAACTTTCATCTTCTTTCAAAATATCAGAGGCATATTCAAATTCTGAAGGATCCGTAATTGCCGCGCGTATCATCAAGCTGCGATTTAGTTTCAAACAGGCTGGTAAAGTTTTGATGACGTTATTTTTGCGTTTTTTAACTTCGACCATGATTTCGTTGATGCCATCTTCATCAATGTCACATCTGGCGTTGGAGAAATCAAAATCTGGCTCTGGTTCTTCTTGCGGGGCTGGGGCTTGCGGAATAAAAATTGGTCGAGTTATTGCAGTATTTTCGCCATTATTTGGCGCTGTTGGAGCAACGTTGGCGTAAGGATCGGGATAAGAAGGCGCCGTATTTATTGGTACGGCTTGATTATCAGCGGTTGCTTGGTTTGTAGAAGTTGGAGCGGGAGCTATAATGTCTGGCATAGTCTGCGTTGGTGCGGCAAAAGATGGAGCATTGTATGGCAAGGCATTTGGGGCAAAATTCATTCCCGGAATTGACGGAGATGCTGGCGATGTTTGTGGAAAGGGGCTTGATATAGCAGCAATACTAGCCGAATTAGCAGGAGAGCTGGTAGGATCTTGAGATAAAAAGCCGTTTGGCGCTGGAGGGCGACCCGGCATGGCGCCAGGCGATTCAGAATTTAATGCTTGATAAAGTGGATCTTCTTCGGGAGGAGGAGGGGCATTGGTTGCACAGCTTACTACCAAAAAAGACAAAGAAAAAAATAAGCAGAGAGAAAGATAAGAAAATTTCTTCGTGCTAATATTTTTCAATTTTATCCCTTCATTGTTGAGATGTCGCTGGTTTCAATAGTGCGACGATTTTGGAAATAGATCACTAGAATCGCTAGGCCAATTGCGGCTTCTGCGCCAGCAACTGTCAAAACAAAAATCGCGTAAATTTGGCCGACTAAATTGTTTAAAGCTGCTGAAAAAGTTACGAAATTGATATTAACTGCAAGCAACATCAATTCGATCGACATCAAAATTGAAATGATGTTTTTGCGATTGATGAAAATTCCGCTTAGGCCGATACAAAATAAAATTGCGGCTAAGATGATAAAATTTTCGGTTGGGATATTGTTGATTTGGTTCATAGATCGATGCCTTCTCCTGATTTAACTTGAACAACTTGAAGCGAATTTTCTTTGGTACGGAAAACTTGATCGCTGATTTTTTGTTTTCTGATGAAGCGAGTTTCGTCTTTTAGTGTCAAAACGATGGCGCCGATCATTGCAACGAAAAGTACTGCGCCGCTGAGCTCGAAAGGTAAAATGAAATTAGTATAAAGCACGTTGCCAATGGCGTTGATATTGTGTTCATCTTTTGGAATCATGTATAGCGAGTTGGTATCGTAAGATTTTACGGATGATGCTTTAATCGCTAAAAGAATTTCGGTGAACAAAATTACTGAAACCAGCACCAACAAAGGAATGTGGCGGTTAATTTCCTTTTTTATTTGTTTAGTATCGATGTTGAGCATCATCACGACGAAAAGGAAAAGAACTGCAATTGCTCCGACATATACAACTACCAGCAACATCGCCAAAAATTCGGCGTTAAGAAGAACAAAAAGTACTGCAGCATTGAGGAAAGCTAAAACTAGAAACATTACGCAATGCACCATGTTTCTTGCACTTACAACCATCAAGGCTGAAATGATTAATACAGTGGAAAAAAGATAAAAAATATCGAGAGTAAAATTCATCCTAAAAAATAATTAAATTAGCGATGTTTTGCATCAGCTTCTATTGACTGACGTAACATGTATTCGTAACGATCGCCGTTAGCCAAAAGTTTTTCTTTATTGTAGTAAAGTTCTTCTCTGGTTTCGGTCGAAAATTCAAAGTTTGGAGATTCAACAATAGCATCTACTGGACAAGCTTCTTGGCATAATCCGCAGTAAATACATTTCAACATGTCGATGTCGTATTTGGTAGTGCGGCGCGAACCGTCAGCTCTTTCTTCCGCTTCAATCGTGATAGCTTGTGCTGGACAAACTGCTTCACAAAGTTTGCAAGCGATGCATCTTTCTTCGCCATTAGCATAACGACGTAAAGCGTGTTCACCACGGAAACGCGGGCTAACTGGGCCTTTCTCGTAAGGATAGTTGATCGTAACTTTTGGTTTAAAGAAATATTTCAAGGTTAGGTAGTGACCGTAAACTATCTCTTTTAGAATGAAGGCTTTAGCGATTTTGAGAAATTTCATATCTATTTAAATACAATAAAGGCGGCGGTTCCAACAACCCAAATCAAAGAAAGTGGTAGAAAAACTTTCCAACCCAATCTCATTAATTGATCGTAGCGATAACGCGGTAAAGTAGCGCGCACCCAGATGAAACAGAAAAGCAAAATAAATACTTTCAAACACAACCAAATTGGTCCGGGAATGAAATTTAAAAACTCACAAGGAGCCAACCAGCCGCCAAGGAAAAGGATCGAAGCGAAAGCACAAATCAAGATCATGTTGGCATATTCGCCAAGGAAGAACATTGAGAAAGGCATTGAGCTATACTCGACGTTGTAACCGGCGACAAGTTCAGATTCAGCTTCTGGTAAGTCGAAAGGGAGACGGTTGGTTTCAGCCAAAGCAGAGACGAAGAACAGCACGAACATTGGGAAGTGATAAAGTACGAACCAATGATCTTTCTGTGCTAAAACAATTTCGCTTAAGTTTAGGGAACCGGCAGAAAGGATAACGGAAATAATGATCAGACCAATTGAAACTTCGTACGAAACCATTTGTGCGCTTGAGCGAATCGCACCAAGGAAAGCGTATTTTGAGTTACTTGCCCAACCAGAAATAATAATGCCGTAAACACCAAGAGAAGAGGTGGCTAGAAGATAAGTAACGCCAACATTCATGTTCGAAATGGCGAAATGTTCGTTGAAAGGAACAACAGCCCAGCCGATTAAAGCTAAAACGAAAGTGATGATTGGAGCTAGAATAAATAAAGCTTTGTTAGCGTGTGTTGGCAAAATAACTTCTTTGAACATCAATTTTACGCCGTCAGCGAGAGGTTGTAGCAAACCGAAAGGACCAACCACGTTTGGACCTTTACGAAGCTGCATTGCGCCAATTACTTTTCTTTCCATTAAAGTAAGGTAGGCAACTGCGCCGATTAGAGGTGCGACGACCAAAATAATGCAACCAACCGTTGGCAAAATTACATTCATAAGCAACTCAAAAAGCTGCTGAAAAATCTGATCCATTTGGAAAATTTGAAGGAAATTTAAAGAGAATTGAAGTCGCGCAATTTATTTAGCGAATCGTCAATGTCAATTTTAAGAAAATAAAAGAAATAATTCCGGCTAAAATGCCGCTGATTAAATCGTCAAACATTACGCCGAAGCCACTTTTAAAGTTGCGATCGCAATATCCGATGAAGAGCGGTTTTTTAATATCGAGAAAACGGAAGAGTACAAAAGATAAAAATAAATGGGCGGCAATTAATTTGGTTTGGGAAAAATAGTCCTCGCTAATGAAATGAAAGCTAATTTGCAGCGCCAAAATTTGTCCGACAGTTTCATCCAGAACAATTGAGCCATGATCGATTTCGCCAAATTGTTTGGCATAAATTGGTGACGCAAAACAGCCATAAATAAAAGCTGTAATCAGAAAAATTCCCCAAAAAATATTTTGAGTCAGAAGCGAAATTTGATGGTTGAAAAATGTTGCGGTAATTCCCAACCAAAAAAGTAGCGAAGCAAAAGATCCAAAGGTTCCTGGTGCTTTTTTAGCTTTACCAAAATAAAGGAAAGTAAGAAAAAATTCGTGAAGTTTTAGCATTAGAATTGGCGTAAAATTTCTAAGTAAGTTTGTTGTAATTGGTTGATTTCACTAACTTCAGCGCGCTCATCAATTTTGTGCGCAGTTTCATTTACCAAGCCAATCTCGACCACTTCGGCATAATTTTTGATAAAGCGCGCATCCGAAGTTCCGCCAGTTGTGCTTAACACTGGTTTTTTACCAGTGATTTTTTCTGAAGCCGCAACAACTAAAGGTGCTAAAAATTTTGGATCACTTAAGAAACTTTCGCCGGATGTGCGGTAAGTAAGTTCATATTTTGCGCCGAATCCGACAGTTTTTTCGCAAGCATATTTCACTAAATCAATAATTGATTGCGAAGTGTGTAAATCGTTAAAACGTATGTTAAATGCGGCTTCAGCTTCGTTTGGAATTACATTTCCGCCAAGATTTTGCGACACAATCGAAGTGATTTCTAAATTGCTTGGATCAAAGAATTTTGTGCCTTCATCAAGCTTGTGATCTTTCAAAATTTTAAGCAGCGAAATCAAAATTGTGATCGGATTTAGTGCAATATCAGGATAAGCCACGTGGCCTTGTTTGCCGATGATTTTGATTTTAAAACCAATTGATCCGCGACGACCAATTTTAATCATCTCGCCGAATTTTTTCGGATTGGTTGGTTCACCCACTAAACAATGTGTGATTTTTTTGTTATTTTCTTTCATCCATTCCAAAACTTTCGCTGTTCCGTTTACGCCGTCAGCTTCTTCGTCATTTGTAATTAAAAATCCGATGCCAAAATTTGGCGATTTATTTTGCGCCAAAAATTCTTCGACTGCGGTAACAAAACAGGCAATCGCGCATTTCATATCAGCAGCACCGCGACCAAAAAGTGTGCCGTCAATAATTTTAGCGGCGAATGGATCGTGTTTCCATGAGGCTTTATCGCCTTCTTTCACCACATCGGTGTGGCCGGCAAAATAAATTACGCGCTCAGAATTTTTTGGATTAAAAACGGAGTGAAGATTGTTTACAGGGTAAGAATCTGAACCATCATATTCCAAATAATCGCAAGTAAATCCGAGGTTTTTTAAATAATTTCCTAAAAATTCTAACACTTGCGAATTTACTCCGCTGTAAGAAGGAATCTGGATTAATTTTTGTGAAAGTTCGACGGCGTTCAGTTTCATTGCTTGAAATTTTTGGCTTAAAAAAAGAGAATGATTTCAGTCTTATTCCTCTTCAAAATAAATCAATCACACAATGTTAGATATTAAATGGATCCGCGAAAATGCTGCGGATTTTGATGCTTCAATGCAAAAGCGCGGAGCGGAATTTCGTGCTGCTGAAATTTTAAAATTAGACGAAGAAAAGCGTAAAAAAACTTTTTTGATTCAAGAGTTGCAAGCTAAGCGCAATAAGTTGGCACAAGAAGTGGCGATTGCAAAAAAATCTGGTGGCGATGCGTCAGCGTTTCTTGAAGAATCGAAAAAAACTAATCAAGAATTAGCAGCAGCAGAAAATGATTTCTCGATCGATGAAAAATTAAATGATCTTTTAGCCACAATTCCAAACGCTCCACACACTTCAGTTCCACACGGAAAAGATGAAAATGACAATGTTGAAATCGAAAAATTCGGTTCGCCAAAACAATTTTCTTTCACGCCAAAATCTCACGATGAACTTGGCGAAAAGCTTGGAATGCTTGATTTCGAACAATCAGCTTTGATGTCGGGCGCACGTTTTTCAACTTTAAGTGGATTGTTAGCACGCCTAGAGCGCGCGCTTTCTAACTTTATGTTGGATGTGGCTTTGGAAAATAATTACACCGAAGTTTCTCCACCAAATTTAGTGCGCGACAATGCGATGTTTGGCTCGGGTCAATTACCAAAATTTGCCGAAGAAGCTTTTCAAACAACGAATGGCTACTGGTTGATTCCAACTTCAGAAGTTTCGTTGGTGAATTTAGCTGCGAAAAAAACTTTAGCGGAAACGCAATTGCCAATTCGCTACACTGCTTTTACGCCTTGTTTCCGTAGTGAGGCTGGTTCTGCGGGAAAAGATACCAAAGGTTTAATTCGCCAACATCAGTTCAAAAAAGTCGAATTAGTTTCAATCACTTCGGTAGAAACTTCGCACGAAGAACATGAAAGAATGACCAACGTTTCTTGCGAAATTCTGCGCCGTTTAAATTTGCCGTTCCGCAAGATTTTACTTTGTTCTGGCGACATGGGATTCGCCGCGATTAAAACTTACGATTTAGAAGTTTGGTTACCTTCACAAGATAAATATCGCGAGATTTCAAGCTGCTCAAACTGCGGCGATTTTCAAGCGCGCCGAGCAGGCATCAAATATAAAAATAAAGACGGCAAACCACAATTTGCTCACACTTTAAATGGCTCAGCTTTGGCAGTTGGTCGTACACTTTTGGCGATTATGGAGAATTACCAAAACGAAGATGGCTCGATTACCGTACCAGAAGTTTTGGTGAGCTATATGAATGGTATCACTTTAATAAAATGTTAAAGGCGTTGACAAATTCAATATCGCCAATATTTTCCGCGACCTTCAAAAAATCTTCCTTGCTTAAAACAATTTTAAAAAAACATGGCTAATACTAAAGCAGCGCAGAAAGCACTTCGCGCTAGTGCAGCAAAAAAAGAAAACAACAATGCTAGAAAAAATCGTATCAGAAGTTTCATCAGAAAAGTTGATGACGCTATCAAAGCTGGCGATCAACCAAAAGCCCGCGAAGCTTTCAAAGCTCTTGAGCCAGAAATCATGCGCGGTGTAACTAAAAAAGTTTACAAGTTAAACACCGCTGCCAGAAAATTGACAAGAATGTCAGCAGCAATTCGCAAAATTGAAGCGAAATAATAAGTTAATCTTAAAGCCCTCTTCCAAAAAGAGGGCTTTTTAGTTTCTGGGGTTTTTTAAGATGCTCTCATATTTTCGTTCCGCATTAAGCAATACCAAAATTGATTTCATGAAATTTCACAAATTGGCGTTGATTGCGTCAGTTGTCTTCATGGTTGCATCAATTGTTTTGGTGTTCACAAGAGGTTTAAATTTTGGTATCGATTTCGCTGGCGGTATTTTGATCGAAGCTAGAATGGAACAAGCTGTTGATGTGTCGGAAGTTCGTGAGCTTTTAAGCAAAGAAGCCAAAGATGTACAAATTCAGAATGTTGATCAAAAAGATTTGTTAATCCGTGTTGCAAAATCAGATGTTGAGCAATCGGTTTTAGTTAAAAAACTTCAAGATGTTCTAAATCAAAATTATTCTGGAATCGAGTATCGCAAAGTTGATTACGTTGGTCCGCAAGTTGGCTCAGAGCTAATCATGAAAGGGGTGATGGCGCTCTTGATGTCGTTCGTTTTCATTATGATTTATATTTGGATTCGTTTTGATTGGCAGTTTGGTGTTGGTGGTATTTTCGCGCTTTTACATGATGCCATTTCAATGATCGGATTTTTTGCTATCACTCAGCTGGAATTTAACCTGACTTCAATTGCTGCGATTTTGACAATCGTTGGTTATTCGATCAACGACTCGGTGGTTATTTACGACCGTATCCGCGAGAATTTGGTAAAATATAAAAAGATGGATTTGGCTGAATTAATCAACTCTTCGGCTAACTCAACTTTAAGTAGAACAATTTTGACAGCCGGCACAACTCTTACATCAATTTTGGCGTTAATTATTTTCGGAGGAGAAACTTTAAAGAGTTTCAGTATTGCAACATTTTTCGGAGTTGCCTTCGGAACTTACTCTTCCATCTACGTTTCAGCCCCAATTTTGATTTATTTTGATCCTCGTAAAAAAGAACAAAATAAGTAGAGTAGATTTTATTCAATCAATTGAATTTTCAGCATTACTCGTCTGAGCCGTAAATATCATTCTGCTTCACCCAGCCTTTTTTACCCTGAATTTTGATGTTACACCAATCGTCCTGACATCCTAAAAAATCAGCGATCACAAAATTTTCCAAATGAAATAAAACTCGTGATTTTTCACTTGGTTTAGCGTGCATATTAATGAAGTCTCGAGTGGTTTGAATCATTGCTGTGCGCTTTTTTGTCAGCAAACTTTGACTGATCCAGCCAGTTTGTTTTTCGTAGTCTTCAACTTCGTTCCAATTGTCATATTCGCTGATTACGCGAACGGGAACGCCTTTAATTTTGTAAGTAAACTTTATTGGATAGTTTTGTCCAGGGCCAGCTCGCACGTTGGTTTCAGCAGCGCGGAAAGAGGCGTAGTAATTTACTTCTTGGATTTTTTGGGCAGCGTGAGTTGGGGTGGAAAAGAAGAATGAGATTGTGACGAGAAACCCCCCTACCCCCATTGACAGGGGAGCTTTGTCCGAGCTCGTTGCAAGCCCCCCTGTCAAGGGGGGTAGGGGGGTTTCTCGTCCAGATTTTGATCCAAAAATTTTCATTATTTCTTCGATTTAGTTTGGTGAAATTTTTTCCCACCTTGCGGAAGGTTTGTCTGCTTCGCACGCGACACCGCCAAATCATCAACTTCCACATCTTTAGTAATCACACTTCCAGCTCCAACAACTGCGCCATCTTTAATTTCAACTGGTGCAACTAAAGCAGAGTTTGAGCCGATAAAAACATTTTTACCGATTTTGGTTTTCGATTTATTGTAACCATCATAATTGCAGGTGATCGTTCCTGCGCCGATATTGCTATCTTCGCCGATTTCAGAGTCGCCGATATAACTTAAGTGATTAACTTTTGCGCCTTTTTTTAGCTGTGATTTTTTCACTTCAACGAAATTGCCAATACGAACATTTTCGGCGATTTTAGTCTCAGGACGAATTCTAGCGAAAGGTCCTACAACCGCTCCAGAAGAAATTTCTGCGCCTTCGATGTGTGAGAAAGATTTTACCTCAACGTTTTTTGAAATTTTAACTTTTGGGCCGAAAAAAACTTGCGGATGAATGATTACATCGTTTTCAATTTTGGTATCGTAAGAAAAATAAATCGAAGTTGGATCAAGCAAAGTCACGCCGTCATCCATCATTCTTTTTCTAATTTGATTTTGTTTGATCAATCCAAGTTTGGCTAATTCAACGCGTGAATTTACGCCCAAAACTTCTTCGATTGCAGTTTTTAAGAAAGTGCGTTTCAAGCCCAATTCGCCTGCGATGCCAACGATGTCAGTCAAATAAAATTCGTTAGCGGCATTTTCGTTTTTAACTTTGCTCAAAAGATTTTTGATTTTGCTGCCATCAACAGCCACAACGCCAGAATTACACAGCGCGATTCTTTTTTCTTCTTCAGTAGCGTCTTTAAATTCGACAATTTTTTCTAAATGTCCGTGCGCGTCAACAACTAAGCGACCGTAAGCGTTGGGCTCTTCATCTTCAAAACCAAGAATACACAAAGAAAAGTCGTTTAATTTTTCGACCATTTTTTTGAGTGTGATGTGTGAAGTAAGTGGCGTGTCGCCGTAAAGAATTAGAAGTTTTTCACTCAAATCAGATAGATTTTCTAACCCAACTGAAACCGCATGTGCTGTGCCTTTGCGCTCTTTTTGCAATGCGAAAGAAATTTTAACATCAGCATGCTCTTTGGCGATTTTTTCTTCGAAATTTTTCATTTCTTCCGAAACTACAATCGTGATATTTTTTGGATTGAGAATTTTGGCTTCATCAATCACTAGGTTCAACATTTCGCGATTAGCGATTTTGTGTAAAACTTTTGGCAAATCAGATTTCATGCGAGTGCCTTTGCCAGCAGCAAGAATCAGGATCGAGAGATTTTGTTGAGTCATTTTCTTGAAAATTTTTTACAGTTTTTTTGATGGTAAATTTTTCGCCAAAACTAAGTCAAGAAAAAGGGCTCGTCTATTTCTAAACGAGCCCCGTTTCATAAAAATGTGAACTAAAAATTAGTTAGCAGCTTTGTTAACCAATTTGTTTTTTGCGATCCAAGGCATCATGGCGCGAAGTTTTTCGCCAGTAGCTTCGATTGGATGTTTGCGGCCTTTTTCGCGTAAAGCGTCAAAGTTTTTCTTACCGGATTTGTTTTCAGCCATGAATTCTTCAACGAATTTTCCGCTTTGGATTTCTTGAAGGATTTTTTTCATTTCGTCTTTAGTTTCAGCTGTAACAACACGTGGACCGCGAGTTAAATCGCCGTATTCCGCAGTGTTTGAAATTGAATAGCGCATGTTGGCGATTCCACCTTCATACAATAAATCAACGATCAATTTCATTTCGTGTAAGCATTCGAAATAAGCCATTTCTGGAGCGTAACCAGCTTCGGTCAAAGTTTCGAAACCAGCTTGGATCAGGGCAGTAACGCCACCGCAAAGAACGGCTTGTTCACCGAAAAGATCAGTTTCGCATTCTTCTTTGAAGTTAGTTTCGATGATGCCTGAACGGCCACCGCCAACACCAGAAGCGTAAGAAAGAGCGGTTGCTAAAGCTTTACCAGATTTGTCTTGAGCAACTGCAACTAAACAAGGAACGCCGCCGCCTTTAACATATTCGCCGCGAACTGTGTGTCCTGGGCCTTTTGGCGCGATCATAACAACGTCTAAATCTTCACGTGGTTTGATCAATTTAAAGTGCACGTTAAGACCGTGAGCGAAGGCAAGAGTAGCGCCTTGTTTCAAATTATCGTGTAAATCTTGAGCATAAATTTCAGCTTGTAACTCGTCTGGAGTAAGAATCATTACAAGGTCAGCCCATTTTGCAGCTTCAGAATTTGAAAGAACTTCGAAGCCAGCATTTTGTGCTTTAGCAATTGAAGCAGAACCTGCACGAAGAGCGATTTTAACTTCTTTGACACCAGAATCTCTAAGGTTTTGAGCGTGTGCGTGAGCTTGCGAGCCGTAACCAATAACGGCAACTTTTTTGTTTTGAATGATGCTCAAATCGGCATCGCGGTCGTAATAAACTTTCATGTGTTTTTTGAATTTATTTTAGGAACTTCAAAGGAAGGGGACGCGAAAAATATTGGTGTGATCAAACTTGTCAATGCAGGATGTTTTGAAAATGGGGTAATTATCCCTTTAATTTTTTCTCCTTCTGTCATCCTGAGCATAGCGAAGGATCTCAGGAGATTAATTTTGGAAGATAAACGCATGTCCTAGCCCCCAAAACTGCCGCCACTTCAGTGGAGACTTTTTAGGCGATTAGTTTAAGATTAGGCGTAAGCCTAATTGTTAAAATTAATCATTTAATAATTCTAAATTGGAGTAAAAAATATGAG
>JACCDX011311893.1_pt1 | contig 83444 bp, 82 predicted proteins | sample 7449681 | NCBI WGS metagenome assembly JACCDX01 (sample SAMN15323450, study PRJNA562643) | freshwater metagenome | isolation source: river surface water | place: USA:Blue River Watershed | collected 2017-08-18 | reverse complement strand
TGCCACAATAACTTCTCTATCCTTCGCATCCGTAACGGCATTTACAATACAGAAAATGTTCTTGGCGGCATCACGTTTTTGTCCAGTATCATCATCTAAGATAATACGCCTGTGCTCTTTTTCAATAATGAAGCGTTTTGGAAACAGGGCCTTGCGACTTTCGGAGTCAAGTGACGCAAGTTCTTTCTGAAGCTCACCGATTTCAGTAGCGAGACGTATGCGATCCGCTTCGGATTCTGAATTGCGCCATTCAGTGTGTTTGGATAATAGAGTGCGTTGTTTTTCCCGAAATTCATCGTTAAATGTATTTGCTTTGGCAAGTCTTTCTTTAGAAAGAGTTTCCATACGTGTTTGTGCTTGAGCCCGGAGTTCCTTGTCTTTTCCGTTGATCAGATACTCCACGGCATCTATTGCTTTGGTTCTCTGAAACGTTTTTACCGGAGATGCCATATCCAGGGTTTCAGGATTGAGTACTAGAAGAGCACCATCTGTCTCCCGAATGCGTAAATTAGCATACTTTTTCGCTCTGGCTTTTACCCAATCGTCTAAAGTGGCTATTTTAGCCGGAGCAATTACGGACGAACGCGAAGCTTTAGACATGGCGTTTTTTTCAGGGAGAAGGAAAGAAGAAAAGGATGGATAACTCTCTTTTGTACGTTCTAATGTTAATCGCCGGTGTACTACTAGCTTCGCTCCCCTGGTTGGTTTTTATGGGATTTGGTACTTTGTTTGGAATTGCGGTCGTTGATTATCGTCTTTTGCTCACCTTCGCTGTCCTGGCACTCGTTGTGACATTCGCTGTCAGTTTCGTAGTATTCATCGTCGTTCAGAAAAACAATTGTGGTCAAGTTAAGGATTATGGGAAAATCAGTAAATATGCTGGAATAAGTACTGGCATTCAGGCCGGTGTATTAACACTGGTATCGTTTATTCAATGGTTTAAGTCTATTGTATTGAGTATTGTTCCTCCCGATCTGGATGATCGTATGCGTGAATCCATTGCTTACTCGTATTATTCATTCTGGGCTATCCTGTTTGGATTAGCGCTAGGCGGAAATATGTCGGCAATCTGTTAAGCTTTGTACTGGCCCTGTGCCATCAAGCTTATGCCTCATACTGGCCCTGTGCCATCAAGCTTATGCCTGATACTGACGAACTATCACATTTTTCTCTGTTGGTGGTTCTGTTCCCCAATATACATATTTAGGACCCTCGGGTAAGTTTTCCAATATGTAATATCCGGGAAGCATTGTGACCGGCGCAATAGTTGGAATAAAATTCATCGGTGCTTTTGAAATTGGTGTAGCAATAGGTGCTGTGTTTGTATTCAAATTCATATTCATATGTGATACTTCTTGTGATTTTGCGACCACCGTAGAAATAAACACACTACCTAGAGTTACAAAAGCGTAGGAAAGAACGGCCCAAGTAATGGAAAACATCCAAAAAGGAAAGAGTGTATATCCCTCGGATAATCCAAATTCCTTCCAAATACCACTTGGTTTGAACATAATGGAAGGACGGAAATAGACTACTACCGCCATTCCCAAAATATACAATAGAATTGCGTACCAGACTGCACCAGTCATCTCTATGAATTGCGAAGAGACGGTTTTCTTATGTCTGGCGAACAGAGTTGTAAATGGCAACAAATGTCGCCATTTACAATCTCTGCCTTCCCTACCAGCCTTGAAACATGACGCATATTATGATACTCCAACCGCCTTTGCGGTTGGAGAATTCCATAACTTGTTGTCATTTTTAAGTCTGCTGGCGAATTATAATCAACCTCTATAAAATGATTCTTACACCAACTCCCCTTGTTGCCGGTTTGCTTCTTACAATGGTAGAAGCTGTAGGTGATTTTTCCATTAAAAAATATGTCCAGGGTTCAGGATCCGGATTTTTAGGAATCGGAATTGGTGTGTATTTAAGTTTAGTCGGATTACTTGTTTGGCTTTTTAAAACACTTGGTTTGGCTATTACAAATTCCTATTGGGATGCTACCAGTAATATTGTTTCCATGTTTGTGGGTGCTTGCTTGCTTGGAGAATCTTACACACTCAAACAATGGTTAGGTATGGCTATTGTAGGATTCGGTATGTTTTTAATTGGTAATTAGGATTCATCTAGGAAGTTATTCAATTCGCTTGCTTCAAATCCGTCTGAAATAAAGCGCAATGGAATTACAAAGGGTTGATCATGTCGTTTTGCCAATAGAATGCCATTCTTACAATCCAGAATATATTCGTATTCAACATCATCACAAGGATCATTCTTGAATTCAATCTTCCCTTCAACAAAATCAGACAGCATTTCTCCTGAGAAATTCTGCATCTCATTACTTTCTAGATCCTGAATATCCATTTCCTCCAACCTGGATTGAAGACTAATTGTAGAATACTTTGACATGAGTTTCATAAGCTCCCTACAAATACTGTCACCCTGCCCCTCAAAGTATCCATCCCAGTGCATCCAAAGATGGATGTTTGGGTTATTGTAGCGCCGAATCACAATTCTGGAACGAGTACCCATATTGAAATAGTATACTTACATACTAAACCAATTACAATTTCTCAATTTTTAAGACAAAAATTGAGAATTTGTATAATAAATACAGTATCTATAACAATATGTCTGATTCACCTAGACTCCTTTATGATAAGAATGTTTCTGAAAAGGAGGATAAGTTTCAGAATTTGATTTCTGAATCGGACACCGAGTCCGAGTCCGAAAATTCAGTTTCTTCCAAACAAAGTTCAGGATCTGAAAGAGGCTCCAAACATAAATCTAAATCTTCAGATTCAGATTCTGAAACTTCCAAAAAAAGTTCTAGTCCTGTAAGTTTCATGATTAAAAATAAGAATATTGAATTTGCAATTGACCTGGATAACAATTCTGGAAGAATTCTGCTTCACTACTTTATTGGAATTGGAACAGGAATAGTAGCAGGAGCATGTTTGGGTGGTGCTCTCGGTGGATTGCTTGGTCTCCTCTATGCATTTATTCTGAATCTTCTTTATCTACCATTCATTTTATTGAATAAAAAGAATGCTAGTTATGACTATGAACCCTACATTTTCGGATTTGCGATCATTGGAGGAACAGGTGTAGGAATTGTGGGAGCACTTGTTGGGTTTCTCATTTCCACACTCTTTCTTCCATTTACACTCCTCTATGGATTTCTGAAAAAACAGAAAGTTGATTAGTTCTAGTTCTTGTCCTAGTCCTCATCGGCTGCTACACGATGATCATTGTCATTTGACATCTTCACCGTTTCTGTTCCAAATTGGTAAAAGCCAAAATCCTCTTTTTTCGTTTTTGCCTGTCCACCCGTAATATGATCGGCAAAATCCGGTAAACCCATGGCAGCTCTTTGGGCCCTCTCAAATTCAAAGAAGTCGGCGTTGTAGGAGAAAAGATTTTTCGTAGTCCCCACATTCCAGTCTCCAATCTTGTATTTCTTTTTCAGTAATTCCAGCTTACGGAGGTCACGGTCCAAATCGTCAAAGCGTTTCACGAAATAGGCGTGCTCTAATTCTGTACGAGCCTGTATGGCTTCCTGAATCTTGTGTGCCGATACTTGGAAACGATTCACCTGTTGTTTGGTGGTTTTCAGAGTGTCCAAAATCCAGGAATGGAAAAAGAGTATTGCTTTCTTTTTATCGGCATCAGTTGTGGAGGAATACAGAGGCGATGTGTCAGATAAGAAAGCAGCAATCACGTGAACCATGGACCATTCCAGAACCATTTGTAATTCTTCTTCGGTTAGGAAAATTGGTCGAACTTTTTCAATCCAGAATTGTGTCCAAGTACCGATCCATTTAGAGATAGCCAGGAGTCCACTATTCACTGTTTCCTGAACAGAGTCGGAATTCATTTCATTCAATGATTTCAGAGCGTTCTGAACAATTTGACTCTGATTTTCCCAGATTTTAATGAGAAGATCTCTGTGGGAACGACTGATGGAGGGAAACCATTTCTTGGTTGCCCAAACAGGTAACTTCTCCACATATTGATGAGCAATTTGTTCAGCGTGAACTCCAAACATCAATTTCAGATTCTTGGCCGCCACATTTCCTTTGATGGATTCGGAAATTTCAGAAATGGCGGAAATACAGTCTTCTACCAGAATTTTCTGGGTCGCGGTAGGGCGAGATCCAAACAGACTGAGAAGTCGTAGTTGTATGGCCGCCTTGCGATCTTCTGCCAGTCCGGAAAAAGAACTCAGTTTCAGTTTACGACGTAATTCGTCATCTGTGGGAGAACGCATGATTTGTTGGAATCCTTTCATAAATTCGGCCCAATCAGAGGTGGCACTTTCCACAAACGGTGCTTCCGCCAAGATGCGAGACATTTCGACCATAAGGTCTTCATATCCTTCCACTTCAGGAAGTCTTTGTGGTTGAACCGTTTTCATAAGATGAATAGCGTCTTCCAGAGCCTGGAAGGTGGTTTCAGAAATATCTACACCCTGATCGGCAAATGCCTGAAGAATAATGGCCTTTCTTTGCGCATTCATTTCTTTTAGAGCCGCTTCAAACCGTTTTCCATCCGTTTCGCCAATATTTCCGGCAACCATGAATTCCAGCTCCTCAGGAATACGGAAGGAGCAATGTCTGCATTCGTAGTTGTCCTGGAACTCGTGAACGCCACCCATGTTATCGCCACGGAAACAATGTTTCAGGAACAGCAGATAGTACATGGAGGGATCTGCCTTTGGTTCCAGAACTTCCACTGGAGGTGCTGACCAGGGCACGTAAAAATGGGTACCGTTTGCTGAACTGGCGGGATTTCGGTTACGAAGAGTTTTTGCCGCGGTTTCCAACATCTCCACTTCACGTTTCTGGGCTTCTCCCAAGGAAAGGGAATCCAAACCATAGCCGAACTGACGAATTGTACCAAGATTCTGAAAACAACAAATGGCATCGGATCTCTGGGACTGAATGACAGCAGTATTCTCTTTTGCGGTTTCATGGAATGTATTCATTACAGAGAAAATCAAATGGAGTTGCCGATCCTTGATAAACCGACCCACCTTCTCCAGATCACCCTGTTCAGAGTTTTTCAGGAATTGTTCAGAATTCTGAATACTCTCGGTGTCCAAATCGGATTGGGGAATTTTGTTGGGAATCGGACGGAATTGGAGGGGAAGTTTGTCTGCCGAAGATGCCAAACCAATCCCTAGTTCATCGGCCATCGCCGCCTGTCCCTCTTTGGCTCTGACCTCCGCCAGCCGATTCTGACATTCTTCCGTCAGATTAGCTATGGCCGGATAGGGAGGGCGACCCTCCATCGGAGAAAGTGCCAAAATATAGGCCATGGAATTCATGATGGCCTTCTCTGCCAAATCAATTCGTTTAGTAATGTTGGTTTCGCGGGTCCACGCCACGGATACCCAAGGATAATCTTTACGAATCATTCCCGCAATCACACAGGCTATGTACCGAATGGCACCGTTGCCTTTTTCTTCCAGAGGAAAACCGGATTTGTCCAGAGTACAACCACGAGCAGGGAAAGGAATGGAAGGATTGGATGTTTGGAGCTCAATAACCACCAGGGCGGCCATACCTCCTACACGGAAGTTTGCGTCATAAATATCAAACGGGAGAGGAACAACCGCGCCTTTCTTGCCCTGTGCTGCAGCCTGCATCTCCAGACGTTTCTTCTCGTATTTCTCTTTTTCTGGCACAACTTTGCTTAAGAAGAGTTTACAGTATGTAACCAGGCGTTTGTACATATCTTCGCCGGCCATTATTCCGGCATTTTCTAGAATGGCACGGGAAAGGTAGAAGAGCGGAAGATCATCGTCTTTAAATCCCATGGTGTCGGTTTCTTTACCTTCTTCGGCCATCGCCACAGTCAAATCTAGCTCTTCGGCATCTTCGGCTGCTGGATCTACTACGGTTCGCCCTACAAGGGGTTGACCATCATCGCCGTATTCCAAACCAGTGTCGTATTCTAGATCGGCAATTTTCTGCCCGCAATTCTTACATATATAGGCGCCTTCAAACACAGGTCCACTGAATTCTAGAAGCAGGGCTTTGTGAAGACTCTGACCACGACCAGGATGTAGGAATTCATTCAGAAGAAGAAGTTCGTGACGGCAGACGAGTTCCTGTTTACAGGAGGCACAGGATATCCAGTTTCCATCCATTCCGCCCTTGTATTTGTCCACGAACTGTTTGAAGAGAAGCATGCGTTTACCGTCTTCTTTCACGCCTCGCAGGGATTCCAGAGTATGAACATGGGGGCAGGGATTAATGATGGGTGTCGCGGCGAGTTTTGCGGCTTCAGCGCGCTTATTGGCTAATCGGCGTTCCAAACGGAGGCGTTCTGCCAAATAAACCTTCTTGGTGTATTCTTGAAGAATGGCATTTTTGGAGGCCAGAGCATACCAATAGGATCCGAGTGTTCCATTGGCGCCTTTAGAAAAGTAATTGCTTCTTACAGCCGCCACGTCTTTCAGCGCGGTCTCAATTTCCTGAAATGCTTTCCACTCTTCGGCAATTTCGGCCGTCTGAAGAATGTTGGGAGTCCAAAGAGGATTGGTGCCATCCACAAGAGGTAGAGTGGGCAGACGTTCTCCAGCATGTTTTGCCCTGGACTGAAGTGCTGTCATTGCCGTTGTCCAGGCCTTTTGACCGGCTTCCAGCGCTTTCAGAATGGGGGCTAGAACAGATTCAGAAAATTCCTGTGTCTGAAGTCCGAGAGAATCAGTGATGTGTAAGACTGAACGGGAGACTATGGCGGTAGGTAGGAATCCTTCTAGACGTTCGGCAATTTCCTTGTTCAGAGGAATATCAGAATCAGCAGTCAGGACTTGTTGGTCACCCCAGGAATTCTGAAGAAGACTGTAAAAACGACCGGCGAGAGCCCGTGATTTTTCTGACGCCTCCACATCCCACAGAAGAACCGAGGAGTGAATGGGAGAACGGAAGGGAAGTAGATCAGAGGAGAGGAGAATGTGAGCAACCGTGGCACCCGTATCAGGTGGTGCTGTCTGAAATCGTTGTCCCGTAGCATCATTGCGATAATAGGTACCGGCAAGTACACGTGCTGTACGGTCCTGTACAGTTCCTATAAACTCACTGGTTACAGCATCGGAATCAAACAATTCCATTCCGAGACGTGTAGGAAATCCTTGGAGTGTTTCACCGGGTAACCGAGTGCGCAGAACATCCTGGTCTACCGTTGTTTTCAGAGCGGGATCCGTGTTAGGCAGAGGGACGAATGTGGGTAGATTTTTGCGAAGTAGAAGATCAATGTATCCGAGGAAAGGATTGTCCACACCTGGCTTAAATATCGTGTCGGCATGTGTTGCTTCAAAGAGCGAAGCTACATCGGGACGCACTTCAACGTCAGTAAATTCACCGGATTCATCCGTATCGTCGGTGTAAATTACCTTCTTCACAGCAGCAACGGGAAGTAAAGAGGATACGGGTGTCTGCCGAATACACTCTTTTACGGAAGTAGGAGTGTAAGAGACTTCCTGGCCAGGCAGAATTGTACCGGCGTCATCGCGCACAACTACGGAGTTTTTCAGAGAAAGTAGAACATCCGTTTTTCGGTACAAGTTTCGCAGAATCTTTGGATTTTTTTGTTTGTGTTGGGGGATATCCATGAGCAGACTAATAAACATTTCCTCACGTTGAACGGAGTCAGGATAGGTACGCTCGGATGTGGGAATTTCTTCCACAATAGCGGGCGGTAATTCCCATTCCGGGATTTCCTCTAGTTCCTCAGTTTCCTCTTCAGGAATCGCTTCTTTTGTATTATTTTCCGGCGCCGCTACATCCTCCTCACTCGCTTTTGGGACAATGACTTCAATAGGTTCAGGAGGACCCAGAAATTGAAAATCTAAAACTCGCCCATTTTCTAACAAAATGGCATCCTGATCCTCCGTGGCAATAACTTCAGCAACCGTGGCTGTAGGAAATTCAGGAATCGGCTGACCATCCGAGGTTAAAAATTCAAGTTGATCTCCTGGAAACACAGAGAGTTGCTTACTGAAATGGGGTTCAGTAGCCTTTCGGTGAATTTTCACCTGACTTACACCGAGTGCTTCCGTGAATTCCTGGGTTTCAGGATCCAGGGGAAAATTTACACCACGATCACTGGCATTGTATGGGCGAATGCGAATTAGCGCCTCTGAACGATAAATAATGGTTCCAAATGTCTCACCATAAAGTGCTGACTCTATGGTGATACGATCTCCCAATTCGGGAATGAGTTCAAATTCTGACATGGTGTCTCTCTTTTGAATCGTGGGTTTTTCTTATCAAAATAAACTGAATAATACCTGGGTGGCGGGGAAAAAATTGAAGGATTCAGAAGCAAGTATGTAGGATGTGTGGGTGTTTTCGGTGCTTTTCGGTGTTTTCAGAGTTTCTTTTCTTTTCGCTTTTCTTTTGACTTAAAGTCGTTTAGTAGTTATACAATCAAGATGTCTTCTACTGTTTTCAGCACTCTGATTGGTAAGTATTCCACTTGGGCAGAGCTGTCTGCTTTCCTCCGCTCAGCTGAGGGTGGTTCCCTTCACATCCAGGACTATCCTGGTGAGGAGAGGGCTATTCTCCGCTACGTGAAGGGACACAGCAACATGAGCCTGGCGCACACTCGTGCTCTTCGCTCTGTGGTGTGGAATACTGTGGCAAATCGCCCCGTCAGTGTGACTTCTTTCAAGAGCGAGGATGGCGAGAGCTTTCCTCTGTTGGAGAATTTGGTCAATCTTCAGATTGAGGAGTTTGTGGATGGCGTCATGATTGGTCAGTTTTACGATGCCAAGACCGAGAGCTGGCGCATTCACACACGCTCCACTCTGGATGCCAAGTGCCGGTACTTTAGCAAGAATCGTACCTTTGCTGAGCTGTTTGAGGAGGCGGCTACCGCTACTTTTGGTGAGGAGGACTGGAAGTCTGCTCTGGACAAGACAGTGACATACACTTGGACCCTCTCTCATCCTGAGAATCGCATTGTGTGCCCCGTGTCCAAGCCACGTGTGACTCTGGTGAACATGACTCAGGTGAATGAGGATGCTACGGTGACTGGCCTTGCCCTCTCTACTGTACCCGAGGTGCTGAAGAAGGTGGTGCCACGCCAGTACATGAGCCGTGAGGGTTCTATTTCCGCCAGCCAGATTGAGATGACAAACATGGTTGCTCTTCTGGCCATGATGAACGGTAACCTTCAGCATCAGGGGATTGTGATTAAGACTGACTCTCAGCCTCTAAAGCGCTGGAAGATGCGCTCTGTGGCCTACAAGACTGTGAGGCAGCTGCGTGGTAACACTGCACGCCGCGACTTCCTGTGGATGGATCTGTGGAGTAAGGGATCTCTGGTGCAGTACCTGTCCCATTACCCAGAGGAGCGCGCGGATTCCAATGGTCTGATCAACCGCTGGAAGACAATTACCCAGAATGCTTACAAGACCTACGTGGATGCCTTCAAGGCCCGTACGCTGGATCGTAAGGACATTGAGCCCAAGCTGCGCCCTTTCGTCTACGGTCTCCACAATCATTACCTGACCGTTCTGAAGCCGGCACACAAGTCTCTGGACTGGAAGGAGGCCGTGAAGTTCATGAATGAGCGCGACACAGCCCAGAAGATCTATGCTCTGAACTGGGAGATCCGCCGGTCAGCCCAGAGCCAGATTCCTCTGGAGCCACCGGCCTCCTCCGCTCGTGTACCTGAGGTACCACCTGAGGTAGCAGAGGATAGCGTAACCGCTTAGGTATGCTGAGAGCAAATCATAATAAAGTAATACACTAAAACTCAAAAATAAAAAACCCAAAAAGGTAACACTTTTTTGGGTGTTTAGTAATCAACTTCGCTGGTCTAATAGTTTTTCACCAGGAATATAGAAGTATGGCGGCAACACCAGCAACAAGTTTGACACGCATTTCTTCGGGTCTTCAGGACACGCGTCTTCAGGCACCAAAAGGAAATCCATCTGTGAATCAATTTGTGAAAGTCCTCCAGAAAACAACACGCTGGGCGGCACAATGGCGTCGTGTGGAGTTTGACGGTTCACCCGAATTTGGCCAGAAAGTTTCTATCACGTTGCCACGAATTGCGGAACTTGTGAATGGAGTGATGTTGGTAGTTACGATGCCCGATATTCTTACACCGCAACTTCATGCGCAAGCCGCGGCTGAAGCCGCCGGCAAGGCATTTTTGGGTCCCCGCTTCGGTTGGACCAATTCTCTGGGACACGCCCTCATTCAGACCGTGGAACTTCAGATTGGTGGTGCAATTGTCGAGACGCTGGATGGGCGACTTCTGGAAATCCTGGATGAGTTGTATGAACCCGTAGAAACTCTGAAAGCCAAAAATGCCATGATCGCCAGAGCCGCCAAAGGATTCAGTTCGACAACTTGGGCATCCACGAATCAAACAGTCTATATTCCGCTTCCTTTCTGGTTTTCTAAACCAGGTGTTTTATCTCATGCTTTACCGATTGATGCACTTGCTTCTGACAAAGTTCAGATTCACGTGACATTTCGGCCTGTCACACAATTATATTATACAGATGCCCGATGGGACTCTAGAACACCAGGATATGGAGGACAGGCAGAAGGAAGTATGTTAGGATTGTTGGGATCCCCATTTTGGTGCGCAAATCCAACAGCACCTACACGTGTGTATTCCATGTCGGCGGCTACGCCGACCACAGGAATTTCCGGCGAAATCCTGCCAGGTGGCTATACTATGCCGACCGTTTTCAGAATGGCACAGGCACATGTTATGGTAGAATATATCAGTGTGGAAGAACCTGAGGCAATAGCACTTAGATCAGCAGAACTCACGTATCGTGTAGAACAACACAATACTCTGCCAGTTCAGGCAACCCAGGGCGCCAAAGAAATTCGGCTGTCTCTGCCACTTACAAATCCGACGAAGGAAATCTTGTGGGTATTTCAGAGACCGGAGGCGGAGGCCTACAATGCCTGGTTTCTTTTTTCACGAGAACTTGCTGCATTTGTTCCGGCAAGGTTAGGGCAACCAAATCCCTGTTTGACGCCTTGGTGGCCGGATGCCGAACTGACGCCTGCCCAGGAAAATTCCTGGAAAATTCTGCCCGCGTTCCGATCCGTGGATTCGGAACCCATTGAAGCCGCCAGCCTGTATTATAATACTTATGAACGCTTTATTCACGAAGGCGGATCTCTGTTTCGTTCGCTGATTCCGTCACTTCATGCAGTGAAAGCACCCGTTCATGATCGGTATATTTATATGTGGCCCTTTGGTCTACGTGAGGCAGAGACTTTGGAAGCAAAGCGGACATTGTATGAACCACAGGGATCCGCAAATTGGGACAAAGTGCCGAAAAAAGAAATGTATTTTACGATGCGTCAAGAGAGAAATAGTGGATCGCCGCCAAATATGAACGTGTACTGCTGGACAACTGTTTGGAATGTGTTCAAAGTGTTTGGTGGTCGCGGTGGTTTCTTATTCACGAATTAACGATACTGATAACCACCTTCTTTCCAAATTGAGACAACCGTTTCCTGGGCAATATCAAGCTTCTCACAAAGTGCTTTGTACTTTTCTTGGGCGGACTGGACGCAAAGCCATTTTCCATTTTTCAGAATTTCCCTGGTGGGATAGTTTGTCAGATGATACTGAATTTCAGTATCTTGGTAGTCTCGACACCGTTGTAAATAAGCCTCTTTCTCTTCAAAATCTTCATCTCTTTCGGGTTCGTAATTGAAATAATGACGTTCTCGTGTATCTTCCAGCACTTCTTTATGTATAACTGAAACTCCGTCTTTTTTATACTCAATACATAGTATGTAATAAGTATAGAAATCGCAACCCATTTTCTAAAAAGTAATTTCTCGGTTCACGAAAACGTCATTTTTTAAGCAGTCTAGATCCATTTGTAGGGACCGTTGCCTTTCAGAGACACTTCAGAGCGGCTGGGTTCTACCTGGATGTCATGGCGTTTACCATAAACAACCCAGTCAAAGGATCCAGGTTCTCCGTGAACGGTGAATGTGCCATCGGAGGATACAGGTGTGCTGTTCAGAGTACGCAGAGACCCTGTGAAATGGGGAGTGATATGGACAGTGAAGGCATGAGCGATCTGGTGCGCGTAGGAGGAAAGTTGAATTTGTGTGAAGTGTGAGGATCCTTCTGGAATTGTGGATGTGCCACGGTAGTAAACGCCGGCTTCAGGACCTTCCAAACAAGCATGGACGAGGTATTTTTCTTTGTCTGTAGGATGGTCAATCACGAAGGTTTTGGCAGAATCGTAAAAGATTTCTTTCGTAGTTGGATCATACCAGAGTGAACTGGTGGTTGCTGTACTCAAGCGAATAGGATTTATAAAGGTACCGGAATTTAGCGAATTAAGTGCATTACTAGAGGCATTTAGAACAATACTATTCGCTGCTTGACTTATTTGACCTGCCAACTGGCCTATAGCAATAGCATTCTGTCCTTGACTACTTTGACCAGCTAAAGAACCAATAGCGATAGAATTTGTACTTTGATTTATTTGACCGGCAGCTGATCCAATAGCAATAGAATAATCTCGTTGTGCATATCTTGCTGCTCCAACTCCAATACCAATAGACAAGATACCTTGTGATGATTGAGCACAGGCTCCAAAAGTAGGATCTATTCCACCAATAGCTATAGCTCCAATTCCTTGATTACTTTGTCCAGCATAAGTACCAATAGCAATAGCATTGGATAATTGACTGGCTTGTCCAGCTCTAGTTCCAAGAGCAATACTATCATTTCTTTGATTACTTTGACCAGCAGCAGTACCTATTGCAACCGAGTAACTAGTTTGTGCTAATTGACCAGCACCAGCTCCCAAAGCAATTGCATATTCACCTTGTGTGCTTTGACCAGCAGGACCGTATATAGTATTATTATCACTACCAATAGCTATAGCAAAACGAGTTTGATTAGACTCTCCAGCTCTAGTACCGATTGCTACTGAATTGGACCCTTGATTGTTAGAGGCGGCACCTGCTCCTATAGCAACTGATTGTTGTTGTTGATTATATTGACCAGCATTAGATCCTAAGGCGATTGAAGCGGTTCCTTGAGTACTCTGTCCAGCTCTACTTCCAATAGCAATTGATTGTTGACTTTGATTGCTTTGCCCAGCAAATGTACCAATCGCAATACTATCATTTCTTTGATTATTTTGACCAGCAGCTGTACCTATAGCTACAGTGTATCCTACCTGAGCAAATTGACCAGCACCGGCACCCAAAGCAATAGCATATTCACCTTGTGAACTCTGACCAGCAGATCCATATGCTAAATTATTATCACCACCAATGGCTACAGCAAAACGAGCCTGATTAGACTGTCCAGAATTAGTACCAATTGCTACTGAATTAGATCCTTGATTATTTGATCCTGCTCTATATCCTATTGCTACAGCATAATTTTTTTGAGTTGAATTACCGGCGTCAGATCCAATTGCTATTGCAGAAATACCTTGACTATTACTACCTGCGTTAATACCTATAGCAACACTATTTGAATCCTGATTTATTCTTCCAGCTTGTATACCTATAGCAACAGATTGTTGACCTTGTGTGCTTTGCCCAGCAAAAGCTCCAATAGCTACAGAATATGTTTTTTGTATATCTCTTCCAGCAGATTCTCCAATAGCTATTGCTGAAATACCTTGACTATTACTACCGGCATAAGGTCCTACAGCAACTGACCATCCTCCTTGATTACTTGATCCTGTTCCTAATCCAATTGCTACGCAATAACTTTGTTGGGAGGAATTACCAGCATCTTGACCAAGTGCTACAGAGTATGTATTCTGGTAACTATTACCGGCACCGGATCCAATTGCTATAGAATTGTTAGATTGTTGGTTTACACCAGAAAAAGGACCCAGAGCAATAGAATATTGACCTTGATTGGATACACCAGCGTTTGTACCTATAGCAACTGATCCTTCTTTTTGGGCGTATGCGCCAGCTAGATATCCAACAGCAATAGCTTGATTATACTGTGATGAAGTACCGGAATTTGTTCCTATAGCAACAGATAGACCTGTTTGTGCTCCTGGAATACCTTGATTGCTTTGTCCAGCTGAAATACCAATAGCTATACTCGATCTTGATTGAGAAAGTGCACCAGCTAAATAACCAACGGCAATACCACTCTCTCCCTGATTACTAGAACCAGAATATGTACCTATTGCTATAGTTGTATTTTTTTGACTACTTCTTCCAGCATAGTATCCCATAGCAATAGCATCATTTCCTTGACTAAATATTCCAGTAGATCGTCCAATCGCAATACTATGATATCCTTGATTTGAAGTTCCAGAATATCGTCCAATCGCAATTGAAGCAAAATTCTGCGAAGACAAGCCTGCTAAAGTACCTATGGCAATAGCGTCTGACGACTGTGAAGAATTTCCGGCATAATATCCAATCGCTATGGCAGTTGTAGATTGATTGATTTCTCCTGCTGAATTACCAATAGCGATAGCACTGTTCCCTTGATTGTTGGAACCACAATAAGAACCAATTGCCACAGCATTAGAAGTTTGACTGATTTGTCCAGCTGAATTACCAATAGCTATAGCACTATTCCCTTGATTGTTGGAACCAGCAGAATATCCTATAGCAACAGCAGTATCAAGTTGATTATACCGTCCAGCATAGACTCCTATTGCTACAGTATTAAAACTCTGACTGCTCTGTCCAACTGAACTACCAATTGCTACAGCAGAATTACCTTGATTACTTTGACCAGCATTTACACCTATTGAAATAGCATTATTTGATTGATTTAAATTTCCGGCTTGATACCCTAATGCTATAGCAGTATCTTTCTGAGCATAACTTGCCGCTCCTGTACCGATTGCTATTGAGTTAGCACCTTGTGAAGAGAATGCCGTTCCTAAACCAAATCCGGCTGATCCAATTGCTACTGAATTAGATCCTTGATTACTTAGTCCTGCTAACCGACCAATAGCTATTGCTGAATTGGACTGATTATTTGAAGCAGCTCCTTGTCCAATTGCTATAGCGCCAGCTGCTTGATTTTGTCTACCAGCATTAGATCCAATTGCTATAGCAGATTCTTGTTGATAATTCTGTCCTGCTAAATATCCTACAGCAATGCTATATGAACTCTGATAATTCTCTCCAGCTGATTCACCAATGGCAACTGTTGAGTCCCCTTGATTATCGCATCCTGCTGTCACCCCAATTGCTAATCCATTAAATGCTTGGTTTATACATCCTGCTGCTAAACCAACAGCAATTGCTTGATATCCTTGGTTATCTTTACCTGCTTCAGATCCGAGAGCTATAGCAACACCCTGTTGGGATGATTGTCCTGCCAAAAATCCAATGGCTATAGATCTGTCACCTTGATTACTTTGACCAGCTGATCCACCTATTGCCACAGCATTGGAAAACTGCGCTCCTGATCCGGCATTAGATCCAATTGCTACAGCTGAAATTCCTTGATTACTTTGTCCTGCTAAAGTTCCAATTGCAACAGCATAATTTGATTGGGCAAATCTTCCAGCTCCAGCACCTACTGCTATAGCATACTCTCCTTGTGTGCTCTGACCAGCAGAACCTAATAGAAAAGTATCATCGCCTCCTATTGCTATACCTGATCGTCCCTGGTTGCTAGAACCTGCATTGACTCCAATTGCTATGGCTCTGGATCCTTGAAAATCCAAACCAGCAAAAGATCCGATTGCTATTGAAAAATCTTGTTGATTATTATTTGCCGCCGAGTTACCTATAGCAATGCTATATGAACTTTGATATTGTCCTCCAGAAGCAGTGCCAATTGCTATCGCTTCCTGACCCTGAGTAAGTACACCAGCACCTGATCCGAGCACAATATTTGTACTGGCAACCTGATATGCCGAACCATTCCAATAAATATAATCACCGTGGTTTGTTCCATTGGCAACGTTAAATCCAGAACCACCACCACCACCAGATATTGTTGAATACGTAATTTCTTTTGTTGTGGAGTTGTAATATAATACATGCTGATTACCAGATGTAAACCGAATTGGGTTCACATACAATGAAGCAGTTGTAGCGTCCAAATCAGAACCAGAAGCATTCAGAACAATACTGTTTGCAGTTTGGGAATTTCTTCCAGCGAATCGCCCTATTGCTATAGCATACAATCCTTGATTTGACTGTCCAGCACCTGTACCTATAGCAATAGCTTGCTGGCCTTGATTACTTTGTCCTGCTACACTGCCTATAGCTACTGCTAAATCTAGTTGATTATACTGTCCTGCCTGATATCCTAATGCAATGGCATTTGTACCTTGACTGCTTTGCCCACCTTCTGATCCAATTGCTATTCCACGTAATCCTTGATTACTTTGACCTGCCGAAGCACCAATTGACACAGAATTCTCATTTTGATTACTTTGTCCAGCCTGATATCCTATTGCTACACCAAATTGACTTTGATTGTTAGAACCCGCCTGATTTCCTATAGCGACTGCCGACTGGCCTTGATAATTTCTTCCTGCTGAACGACCAATTGCTACAGCATAAAATTGTTGTGAACTTTGACCAGCAGATCCATTATTCATACCACCAATAGCAATAGCGCCTTGTTGTTGGTTGGATTGTCCTGCTGAAGATCCAATACTAACACAATAATCATTTTGTGTAATTTGTCCTGCTGAAGGACCAATTGCTACTGAATTTTCTCTTTGTGAACTTTGCCCTGCATTAGCACCAATTGCTACTGAATTTTCTCTTTGTGTATCTCTAGCCGCTTGAAATCCAATTGCTACAGCAAATTGATTTTGGTTACTTTGACCCGATTCAACACCTATAGCAACAGCTTCAGATCTTTGATTATTAGAACCAGAAGAATTTCCTATAGCAACAGCTGAAAAGCCCTGGTTGTTTCTGCCAGCACTAGCGCCAATTGCTACAGCATTTGCTTGTTGAGAACTTTGTCCAGCAGAACCAGAAAGATTGCCACCAATAGCTATAGCTGAACTAGCCTGATTGCACTGTCCAGCAGAATATCCCATAGCAACACTATAATTACTTTGTGTGATTCTACCAGAAAAAGTACCAATAGCAATTGAATCATTACTTTGATTGCTTTGACCAGAAGAATTACCAACTGCTACACTACTTGACCCCTGATTGTTTGATCCTGCAGATCCTCCTAAAGCAATAGCATTATTTCCCTGATTATTTACACCGGCTGAAACACCAATGGCTATAGCATTAAATTTTTGACTACTTTGTCCAGCACCCCCATTTCCTGGAGTAGAACTACCTATAGCAATAGCACCCTGATCTTGATTACATTGTCCTGCATTATACCCTATAGCTATAGATTGATTACTTTGCATTAGTTGTCCTGCTGAATTACCAATAGCAACAGAATATTGACCTTGAAATTGACGTCCCGCTTGAAATCCAATAGCAACAGAATCATTGTTTTGATTACTTTGTCCAGCGGAATTACCAATTGCCACACTACTGGACCCTTGATTGTTAGAACCGGTTGAATTTCCTATAGCAACAGAATTATTTCCCTGATTGTTTCTTCCAGCCGAAACACCAATTGCTATAGCATTAAATTGTTGCGAACTCTGACCAGCAGAACCAAAAAGATTGCCACCAATAGCTATAGCTGAACTAGCCTGGTTAGACTGTCCAGTAGTATATCCTATAGCAACACTATAATTACTTTGTGTAATTTGTCCACAAAAAGTACCAATAGCAATTGAATCATTCGATTGATTACTTTGGCCAGTAGAATTACCAATTGCCACACTACTTGACCCTTGGTTATTTGATCCAGCACTAAATCCTAAAGCAATAGCATTATTTTCCTGATTATTTCTTCCAGCTGAAACACCAACTGCTATAGCATTAAATTTTTGACTACTTTGTCCAGCGCCACCATTTCCTGTTGTAGAACTACCTATAGCAATAGCACCCTGATTTTGGTTACTCTGTCCTGCTGATGTTCCAATAGCAATGGAATTGTTCCTTTGTGCAAATTGAGCTGCCGAAGCACCAATTGCTATTGAATTTTCCTGTTGGGAACTTTGTCCTGCCAATAATCCAATCGCGATTGAATTACTTGTTTGATTGCTCTGACCGGCAAATCTTCCTATAGCTATAGCATTAGATCCCTGATTATTAGAAGCGGAACCAGTTCCTATAGCAATTGACAGCTGTCCTTGGTTATTTTGCCCAGCATTAGATCCAATTGCGATTGCTGCTGTATTTTGAGTACTACCTCCTGCTAGTAAACCAATCGCAATTGAATTTGCTGCTTGATTACTTTGTCCGGCAGATGTACCTATAGAAATACTATTGGATTGTTGCACAAATGCTCCAGCATTCAGACCGACAGCAATTGAACTGACACCCTGATTGGAAATGGCAGCTCCAACACCTAGTGCCACTGAATTTCCACCCTGATTACTTCGTCCAGCATTGGATCCTATGGCAATTCCAACAGGCCCTTGATTTATTAATCCTGCGCCAATTCCAATGGCAATGGTGGACAGTGTGGAAAAACTTATACCTCCACTTCCACCTGAAAAATTGGATGCGGTTAACAAACCAGGAATGGTTAGATCCCTGTTAGCATTATCCCAGTACACGAGACGTGTACCATCCGTCCAGCGACTCATTTTCTTCTGTTAACATGGGTTTTAAAAAGTTTAGATCAATCAGTCCTCAAATTGGTTTTAGGGTTAATTCTATCTTGCCTTTTCGGGTACATCGTATATGAGCATCCCTTTTCCATGCTGAAAAAGGAATTTTACCTTCCCAGGGATCGCCCGTACGTATAAACTCATCAAACCGTTGTTTGACGGCTTGAACTTCTTCGGAATCATATGGTAAACCCAAATCATCCCGAAGTTTTTTTAGAATTACAATTGCCTGATGTAACCGTGATTCCATTTTCTGTAAAGCATATATGTTTCATTCCATACAAAAAATCGCATTTCTTATTCTGGTTGCTCTTGTTCCTGTTGACAAGGAGCACAAACGGCCTTCCCCTTCAAATAGGCATATTTTTCAGCATACGATTTAAATGTAGGATTTGTCTCATTTTTCCGATTTTCATAATAGGCAATACTCTGCTTTGTTTCTGTTTTGACAGAGGCATCTTGTGCCCCTCCTACACCATTTACAGCGCCACCTAAACATGAACTCATTTTCTACACTCGGGAGAATACTTTATTTATTTCTAGCCCTGTGTTTGAGTATGATATCCCTGTGTAATTTGGCCAGTTATACGACGTTGTACCGGACTGGCATACAGATCATTATTCGTCGGATCATGATCATTGGGAGCAGCGGAAAGGACACCACGTTGAACAGTGAAGGTGGTCATGTCAGAAGTTAGACGAGTGAGGTAGACATTGTTGGGTTGCCTACCAATCCATGAAGCAAATGGAGGTCGTGGCGGAAGTCCGTTGACACTAACCATATTTTTCAGAGTTACCAACAATTCGGAAAGTTGTGCCTGAAGACGAATAAGAAGTGGTCTCGCCGAAATAGTAGAGTGTTCCATTTCTGTAAGAAGTTCCGTGACTGCCTGAATTTCCGTCTCTGTGACTGTATAGGATTCCAAACAACGTTTGGCTGAATCCATGCGCTTCAAACACTGAATTCGCAAATGCTGTTCATAGACATCTTCATTCCGTTGTTCTGAGGACTGAATGGGAATCTCCAGACTCTGAACCTCGCCAGTAAGACGATCTGTCCAATGAAATGGAATTGGCGTCTCCAAATTCTGAATATCCATGATTAGCCATTGGGCTTTTTCGGCGAAAAGGGAGCCAATGACAAACTTGCCATCCTCAGCAGCCAGAAGTTCCAAACATTGCCTCTGAGAATCCAATTCTATGTATGCATTTCGGGCAATCTCGGTTTCCAGGGCACTTACAATTGTTCCTACACCCACGGGTACCATCTCAGCATTGCTCATGTACGTATAGGAACCACGAGATCGTAGGGCGAGTGTTTGGAGCAATTTCTCATTATGGTCGGCTCCGTAGCCCAGGCAACAGACACCGACTCCTTTGGGTAACAGACGTTTTGTGAGAAATAGTAGTTCCTCTGTACCAGATAGGCCTTCCGTGTTCTCACCGTCCGTAAGAATACAAATGGCGTCGGGAATACAGTCTGTTGGAAACGCGTAGAGAGCTTTCTCCAGATTGGTGGATTTCGTGGCTTTCAGCCCATTCGTAATTTCCAGGAGCTGTTCTTTGTTTGAACATTGTTTACAAAGAACAGTTGCGTCGGAATTATATTCAATCAATGTCAGGGCATCGGTTGCGGTCATATGATCAATTACAGCGTGAAGCGTGTGTTTAACGGATTCCAATCGTTCACCGGACATACTTGTGCTGGTATCCAAGAATAGCGCCAAATGAAAAGGAGGACGACTGGATTCAGCAAATGGAGGCGGGAGAATTTGGACCCCCACAATGGAACTGTTGGGTGCCAAAGTATATGCTTGCGCTAGCATTTTGATCCTGAAATACCCAAAACAACAAAAACGCCGTTTCATTTTTTCACGGCAGTGTTTTCAATTTTTTACGTCATTTACATAGACTTCTTCCATTTCAGAAACAGGAACCTCGCGATAATCGCGAACCCAGAGTTCTTTCTTGGTTTTCTGACTGCGAATAACGAGTGGGCCCACATTTTGGGTAATCAACTGAACAAGAATTGTATCGGTTGGTTTTGTTTCAGTAATATCCGCTAGCCGTTTCCAGGAATGTTCAACATGGACGAGTTGCGCAGCTGAACATTCTATATCTTGCCAGATACCTGTTACGCTACAGTGCTCTTGAACAAGTCCTGTAACACGATTATTTCCGTATAGGCAGTCTCCAAGTTGAATGGACTGAATCGGAACCCATGTTTGATCGTTCAGTAGGATTTCAGTGTGTGGCGATATACCCAAGGAATAGTCGCTCACGAAAGAAAGGTTCGTTTCTGAATTGAGAGATTCAGAGGCAATTGTTTGAGCTTCCTGAATTACGAGCGGGGACTCTGATTCATCATAATCGCGAACTATAAGTCCGTTTGACAATTCAAACATATTTCCTTCCACATTCAGACAATAGATTCGTGGTAAACTGGGATAAGGAACGGCATCTGGATGATCTTTGGCAGCGATCCAGGTGTTTTTGGGTCCAAGAATCATGTGTTCTGAACTGACAATAGTCTCCTGAATTTTTACCATGGGAATCTGGGATCCATCAAACAAGAAAGTGGAGAGAACCTGTTTGTTTCCTTTGAGAATATCGCCAATCTGAATGTCTGAAATGGGTTTTGTCTCACCGGATTGAAGAAGAATGCCTGTTTCAGGGGCAAAACATCCATTGTTCAGAATGAAACTTACAAGACTGTTCTCTGACAAGTTTAATCCAGCTGTAATGGCGGACATACCCATGAATACCACAGAAAACATCGTGGCATACACACGCCCCATGAGATTCTGCATCTTCAGAAAAGAGAGCCGGACCTGAAACATCAATGCCTGAATACGATCTCGAACATTACGCATAAATCCGTTCATGGATAAAAAGAAGTTACTGAACATTTGTCGGAGTCCCATGGCAACATCCACAATCAGTTTCAGAATTTGGACAAAATTACCTATGAGAGCAAAAATGGGAGCAAACAATTGTTTTGCTTTTTCCCCAAATGCGGAGTTCAAACAAAACTGAAAATTCTCAGCGGCATCATAGCCTGCCAGATTCGCAAAGGGCATAAATGCCGGATTACAGCGATACCGGGACCAGTTTTTAATGACTTCCTCAAAGTTGGCAAACTGAAATGTCAGAAGAAAAATGACAAGTAGGACAACTGTTAGAAATAGGACTTTAAAAATGGAGGAAGTCAGATTCTCCCTCCATTGAAATTTAAGTAAATCTATATTCGGTGTATCCATTGGGATAACTCTCTTATTTAGGGTGAGGATGTATGAAATTCTGAATCAGACTTAGATACATTAATTAAATTTATTTAGTTATTACTTGTTACTGTATTAGGTTTCTTATGTTTTCTTCTTCTTGTTTTTCTTTTTCCGCCCTTTTGTGTTTGATTCGTTGGATTCGAGTTTTTTTTTACCTCAGCTGGTTTGGTTTCTTGAGGTTTTTCTTGTTCTTCGACGTTCTGCTCTGATTTGGTTTCCTCGGTGTTCTGTTTCGTCGTAGTCTCTTCGGCTTTCCCTTCTATTACATTTTCCTCAGGTTTCTCTTCTGTCACATTTCCCTCGGGTTTCTCTTCTGTCACATTTCCCTCGACCTTATCTTCTGGTTTGTTTCCCTCAGGTTTCTCTTCCGTCTTGGTTTCCTCGGCGTTCTGCTTTGGTTCGCTTCCCTCGGTGTTCTCTTTTGGCTCGGTTTCCCCTGCTTTCTCTTCTGTCACATTACCCTCGACATTCTGTTCCGTCTTGGTTTCCTCGGTTGGTTTGGTTCCTTCAGGTTTCTCTTCCGATACCCCTTTTCCTTGTGTGTCCCAATTACCAAAACTAAAGAAGTTACCCATTCTTAATTAGTTCCCTGATTTTAGAATATTTAAAATGCCTTTATCCCAAATGTAGAGCGAATCCAATCCATATCTTTCTTAAAGATTTCACTGGTTCCAGGACTTGTACGACGAGTATAGACATAAACAGCATTCAGTTTACGCCAGGTTGTCAGAGATCCATAAGCCTGTATGGCCTTCCGTAAAGCAGCATGACGATCAGCAACAGACATACCTGCTACATTCTTGTATCCAAATTTAGATAAATCACCCTTGCGTAAAGGACCTATGCCGGGATAGACCCTGCGACTTGTTTTTCCCATACGCAGACCTTTTCCTGGAGCACCTACATTCTTTACACATCCTTCACGAACAAGTGTACGGGTTCCTTTCTTGCTGTAGCGCACATAGGCTTTACGACTAATCTGACCTTTACGGCACGTATGTTTCGCTTTGCGTGCCGATTTTCGGATACCGCGAAAACGACGACTCATACGTCCCAAAATGCGTTTCACTTTATTCATGGTAGATTCAGAGTAACGTGTTTGGGACCGAATACAACGCCCTTTCACACGGGTACCGCGGCGAATATAGGATTTACGATACCGCATGCCTCTAGAGCATTTACGAGTCGCCATAATTATATTTAATACAGAGAAAAAAGCGTTTCCAGATTTGTTTAGCAAATCTGGACAAATGCTTAGACTTGCTGGGCAAGTCTAAGCCAAACTTGAAAATGACGACAAATTATGAGAATCTCCAACCGCCTTGGCGGTTGGAGAACCATGAATTGTGTCATATTACAAGTTTGACGAGGCAGCCAGAGATTGTAAATGGCGAAATTTGTCGCCATTTACAACTCTGGTCTAAGCGTTTTATAGATTGCGATTAGAATCGCTAGTATAATCAAGGATGTTACAGTTTGTACTATTAACAATAGGATTACTGATAGGTGTAGGGGCAATATTTTCCGCCACACGCCGTCAGGAAATTATTGCTAATTGGAAACAATATCGCACAAATCCAGTTTTTCTCTTTTCCGCTTTTTTATTTAAACCTGATACGGACCCACGGTCCCGGCTTGATTTTGCTTTTGACAACTTCAAAGAAGTCGTAGATAGTTTAGTGACAGGACTATTTGAAGTGGTTCTGACGCCTATATTCAAAGTATTTCGTCTTGTAGCCCAATCCATTGAACAAACACTGAGTGGATTTCTTGGAATGCGAGCCATTTTTGGGAATATGTGGCGAAGTTTCATGGATATTATTGCCGTTTTTATGAATCGGTTTGCCCTAGTCTTCCATCAACTTCGTATGGTGATGTTCAAACTTCAAACATCCTTCCAGCGAATTGCTGGAGTCGCTACTTCCTCAGTCTTTGCTGGACTTTCTTCAGTCTATTCCATGTTAAATTTTATTGATTTGATAATTAAAATCGCAATTATTATTTTAGTTGCCATCATAATTATTATTATTTTCCTGTTTTTCATATTTGCGCCTTTTATTCCCACAATTCTCATAGTGATTGGAATTATTGCCACTACGGCATTTGGGGGTGCTGTTGGAGGTATGGCAAATACAATTACATGCTTTGGTGCTGAAACACCTGTAAAAATGCATACAGGTGAGACAGTAGAGATTCAGAATGTGCGTTTAGGTGATGTTCTGAGTGATGGTGGTAAAGTGACCAGTGTTATGAAGTTTTTGGCACCGACATCAGGAATGTATAGTGTGGATGGAATTACTGTATCTGGATCCCATATTCTCCTAGCAAAAGAGGGACCCGTACTAGTCAAAAACTACTCGGCAGCAACACCAACAAAATATGACGGTGAATACATTTACTGCTTATCTACTACAACACATAAGATCCATGTTGGATCTCTGGTTTTTTCAGACTGGGAGGAAATATCAGAATCCGAGGAGGATCAACAGACATGGAATCGTTTCGTGTTTGAAACTCTGAATGGAGATCTGTCTTCTTGGACATTCCCAGGCTTCACTGCTCTTTTTTCAGAGTCAGGTATTTTACCAGATACCCGAATTCAAACACCATCTGGTTCACATCCTGCTGATGAAATTTGTCCCGGTATGATGGTGTTGGATCATTTAGGACAACCTACAAAGGTTGTGGGTTTAATTCAGATTGTGAAAGATGAGATTCAGAAAATGACTCCCGAGGGGATTTCAGCGGGTGCTTGGATTTTGGGGGATTCTGAACCATTCTGGAAACAGGTGGATTCTAAAGCAATCGATGAGGTACCTTCAGCCTGTGAACACTTTGTATCCTTCATTACTGAATCTGGTACGTATAGACTAGAATCCGGTGATTCTGTAAGAGATTTTACGGATGTGGGGGGTGAAAATATTGAAAAATCGTATGACTGGGTGCTTGCCAGACTTTTTGGAAGTTATTAATAGAAGAATGAACTCCCGTACAGTATTTATCCTGACCATGTTGGGTCTACTGGTGCTCGCCAATATTCTGATGCTTCTGGGATTTACTAACTATCCTCGTGGTCCATCACGCTATGATCTGGAGGGATTCGCCAACTCTCTGGAGAATTCTGCTGCCGTTGGCAAGGGATATGAACCCATTGGTACCTATGACAATGTGATGAATAAGCCGGCCAATGGTCTGTCTGAATGGCGGTACAAGGCGCCGAATGAACCTCTGCTGGGTCCTGAAGTTGAACTGGGTCCCGATAATCTCTTCATTTTCAAGAACAACCAGTGCAAGCCCGAGTGCTGCGGTGCTTCTTTCAGCTGCGGTTCTGGATGTGTATGCACTACTGCTAAACAACGGGATTTCATCAACACTCGTGGTGGAAACCGTACTCAGGAAGAGACTATATAAAGAAATACACTACGATTATTTGAAGAATAATTCTATGATTCCTAAAATTATTCATCAAACCTATATTTCTGAGGGGGCATTACCTCCTCTTTTTCGCGAATGTCAAACACAAGTAAAGCGCTTACATTCTGATTGGAAGTATATATTTCATTCAGATGAAGATATTTTATCCTTTATAGACACAAAGTATCCAGAATATAAAGCAGCGTTTGATTCTCTACCACGTAAAATTATGAAGATTGATATGATTCGTTACTTCTGGATGTATGAATATGGCGGTATGTATATTGATATGGATTATTATATGATTAAACCGTTTGATATTCTAAATTATGAAATTGTACTTCCGGCAAACCGAGAAGATTCTAAAGGTGTACCAACATGTTTAGGAAATTGTATATTTGCTTCCATACCTAAACATCCATTTTGGAAATCTGTAATTGATACTCTTTTTACAATTAATAGATCAATATGTTTGGACTTTTCGGTGGATTCGAATATAGATGGTCATAGTTGGGGAACAGGTCCGGCATTTTTGTTTACTATGTGGAAACAATGGACTGAATCTTTGCCTGACTTGAAAATGGCGACATGTTATGGGATTCTCCAACCGCCAAGGCGGTTGGAGAACCATGTAATGCATCATATTTCAAGTCAGGTGAGGCAGACAGAGATTGAAAGTGGCGAAACACTCCCCGTTGGGGAGTGTCTGAATCCAAAATCGACAATGCCGATTTTGGATGACAAATTTCGCCACTTTCAACTCTGTTCTTTGCCTTCAGAGTTAATCTATGTACCGCGGCGTAGTTTATTTCATCCTCCTACAAATCAATCCGCTATGTATATTCAGATGTTAAAAGAAAAAGGAGAATCTTATGGTGTACATAAATGCTCAGGTGTTTGGAGATCAAACTAATAAAAGAAGGACATTTCAGTCTCGAGTGTTGGCTCTGACTGTGTTTTTCTTACACCACTAACACCAGTACTTCCAAATCCACCGGATCCGCGTAGTGTTTCCCCACCAGGAATGGCGGGGACAATATGAATCGCCTTCCATGGCAGCAACTCAGGTCCCGTAATCTGATAATACCGATCACCGACACTGACTTTATGATCAAACACAAAGTCAGTGGCACCCATCAGGATGCCGCGATATCCGGCATCAATGAGACCTACACTGTTGGCCATTCGCAAGGGTGTTTTGGAAATGGAGGATCGCGGCAACAGCCAGTATGCCCGAAAGTGTTTACGTTCCGTGTCATAGGCTGCCGCTGAACATCCGAGACCAAGTCGTAGCATATCACCGGCTTTTCCATCCGTGTCCTTTTCCACAAAGGTATCAAATCCTGCATCCCGTTGTTCATAGGGAACTTCAAGATATTTCTTGGCAGCCTCGGTATACAGAGACTTCATAGACTCGGATGTAGGGGCAATATAGAGTTCCATGTTTGTATATAGATAAAGTTGAAAAATTTATAATTCCTCAACTTTTATCCAAATATAGTATAAGTTACATATACTCATTTTTCACATATGTATGACTCTCTCCAGGTTGTCCCTTTTCCAGTTTCAGATCTCCTTTTTTGGGAAGTTTTGAGACCACAAACAGTCGCTGATTACTTACACCAATACAAAATGGATTATCCTGACATCGGCGAATCGCCTCTTCGGCTGTTGCCATATAGGCTTTTCCACCAGCAGGAACACCTTTTACTTTCGTAAATCCAGGAAGGGAATCAGAGGTGGGAAATCCGGTAGCCATTCTGGTATTGAAAGGTAAGATTATTCTAGAATACAGAGCGCAACATGTTTGTCTTGTGAACAATGTGCCGAAAAAAGGAGGTTTACCACAGTTCGCTCAAGTTCATATGGTTGAGGTTTTAGTAGAAGAAGAATCTTTTTTGCCAGTTCTGGATCGGGTTCCTCCCAAAAAAGATACAATATAAGATCAATATCTTTGTTGGGAAACCAGGTAATTCGTTCCTGTTTATACATGTCCTTGATCAGTTTTTTCAGAAGTTCATATTGATTGGTCTGAAAAATTCCGTCAAGTACCTTACAAAATGAAGGATCATGAAAAGGAGCATGTATGAACTTTCGGAAAAACGCATACTTTTCAGAATCAGGTACATGGAAAAATACCTCAAATCTTGCTGATATCAGGTATTTTGAAAGTGTTTCATAGGCCATATTGTTTAGGCATGAGAAATGGTGGATTCCTCTTTCTCCTTAGCGAGTTCCCGCTTTCTAGCAATTGCCAGATCTTCACCGGCAAACATATCAGAAGGAGTATTCTGTTGGGCACCAATAGGTACACCAGCAGTACCGGGCTCCTTCGTCTTTTTATCACCAATGCGAGTTCGTTTCATCTCCTCATAGAATTCGTCACGCTGTTGCTCATTCTCCCTGTACTTCTTCATGAGCTGGTTCAGCTGGTCATCGGCATATTCCTGATTTGCCACATCGTGGCTTTCAGGATCCCAAGGAAGCCAGAAACCTACCTGTGCCACATAAATATTAAAGGAAGGATCCAGTTTCTGTAGGGTTTTTGCTCTGGCAGTTGCTTCGGCAGAGGTATCATACACGCCACGCACTTTTAGACCCCGAACAGTGGTACGGAATTCGTTTTTGGCAAAGAAATCATCCTCTAGACGTTTACGATGCTTGAACAGGAAAGCATCATAGGCTTCCTGAATTGCAGTTTGTTTGAAATCGGACATTTCAGTGCGAACATACTTCTCCAGATCAGTATTGGCATCTTTAGTAATTGTTGCTCGTGCCTCTTTGATGAGTTTTACACTCTCCTCATATTCTTTGCGTGCTTCTTCCACAGTGAGTTCATCCTTGGATTTCAGTAGCATGTTTTCCAGAATATCCTGAATCTTCGCGGCGGACTCCTGGAGTTTGTTTACCTGACTCATCACGAAACTCTCGGTGGATTTAATCTTGTATTGAATTTCGTAATCTTTCAGAAATTCGCTGAAGAAGTAAACATCTTTGTTTGCCAGAACCTTTTCAGGACTCAGAAAACTCAAACACACGTAGTGCTGTCCCGGAATTTCCTTGTCTGCCTCCAGATATACCTCTTTCTTTTGATCGTCAGCCATGTTTACTCTGGTTCAGAGTTATGTTTTCAGGCTTTAAACGCAGACCTTCAGGAGAAGATGTTTGAAATTTTGGGCTGGACCGAGTTTATTTTCGCCACCCGGAATATAAGATGTACGGATTTTCTTTTGCTGAGCTGATGACTCGCGCCCTGAAGTATTTCCTGGAAGGTGTTGCCGTGGCTCTGGCCATGGTGATCATTCCTCGCAAGATGCCCAGCTTTGAGGAGGTGTTCCTGATCAGCGTTGTCGCCGCTGTTGTGTTTGCTATTCTGGATCTGCTCAGCCCCTCTGTGGGTCTGACTGCCCGCCAGGGCGCTGGATTTGGTCTGGGTGCCAACCTGGTCGGATTCCCCAAGACTTTTTAATACTGTAAATACAGTATAACATTTTTAAAAAACTGTTAAATTTTAAAATTTACAGTAGGCATTTGAATAAATTCATTTGTAATAATTTATTCAAAAATTAATACTATTCTTAATATTTGCGTACCTGAATGATGGGACCGCTGCTCTTTCGTGTGAGTTCATTGGTCGTGAGAGGGGTTCCTACATCGCCGGCGGCTTCGGCCGCCTCTTTCTGGCGATCAATTTCAGCGGAACGAATCCACAGCTCCTTGGGTCCAATTTTGAAATCCGGATGTGGTTCGGCTTTGTACCAGAACACACATTCTTCCAGACGATTGGATTGGGAGCCATTGTGAATTACCAAACATTCGTAATTTTCAGTACATTGATCCATGATCTGACAGAAGAATTCAAATGTGGGAAATATACCGGCAAACTGTTCATAAATACGGCGACGACTGCTGACCAAGTTTTCACGGAGAATAAATACGTAGTCCACGTTTCCACGCAACACAGGTGGAATACCCATAACGTACTGAAGTGCGAGGATGTATAGAATACCGTAATGCCGACCATTCATGAACAGGGAACGAATGAATTTATCAGTGACCCATTTGTTGTCAAACATACAGTCGTCCATAATGAAGAAGTTGCGACGATCAACCTGTGAGGAACCACGGGCTTCTTTTTCTTTGAGCATGTGTTTAGTCAGAATTTGTTGGCGCTTCAGAACATTGGCGATGATCTGTGGATTGAATTCCTCGTGAATCAGAATACTGGGAACAATCTGTGAGTAGAATGCGTTGGCACCTTCTGTACCGGATATAACCGTTCCAATAGGAATGGACCGTTTATGCCAAAGAAGATCACGAATTAAGAAGGATTTGCCGGTGTTACGTTTTCCAATAAATACAACCACCGAGTCATCGCGAATCCGGGACATATCAAATTTAGTTAAACGCAGATTTCGCATCGGCCGATTATCTGCCTGGTTGGAAAGGGATGGTAGCATGGAGGAAAGGGTTGCTGCTCCGCCTTGGGACATTTTAGTTTCTAACTCATCCTGAAAAAAGAAATTTGCTTACTTTTCGCAATCAACCAATCAATCTAGTGCGTAATCATCATCGGAGATGATGATTACTATAGCTAGGTTTTCCAATTCACTAAAAATTAGTGAATTGGAAAACCTAGTGCGTTTTCAAACTATGTAGGGAACCTTTCCGGCTCTTAGAAAATGCCTGGTCGTGGTGGTCGTGGTGGTCAACGAGGTCGTGGTCGTGGTGGTAGCAATGCTGGCAGAAATTCACAACCGGATCGGGTCTGTGCCAAACCACAATATAAGGAATCTCAGAATATCAAACATCTGCTTCCTATTCTCCAGGATCATGGTGTTCCTTCCAAAATTCAGGAAGCTCTGACGGATTTTTCCGCTATTCAGCCTTTTTTTACAGCCTTGGAAAAACTCAAACCGGAATTATCCATTCAAACAGAGTATTCCAACTGCTGGCTAGGAATTCCTGAATCCGAGATTTCCCAATTTCAGAGAGAAGAGGACAACAGATTCTTTGGAACTCTGACAACTCGCAATGGAAAAACTGAACCAGTGTTTATTAAGCGAATTCACATCATGGATCCTATTCTGACTTTGGAAGGTGGATGTGTTTGGCCTAAAGAAGGTGCTTTACCAGCACCACGGGAGGTTTGGATGAATACCTTGGACAAAGTGAATGAACCAAACAATGAAGCCTATGTGGATGCTGTGTTTGCTGCTGTTGCGGATCGCATGGTTCGTTCAGGAATTTCCCCCCACTGGTTACGAAGTTTTGGTACTTTCTCCGCCCGTGTTGAAAAGTACATGTATAATGTCTCGGACGAATATCCCAGTCTGCGGCGCAAAACATATTGGAATGAAAATCAGAAACGGGGTATTTTTAATCACATTGTTCAGGATTTTGATTCATCAGAGGACGGGGAATCCCCAAATGTTGTGTTTTCAGAGGCACAGGAATTCAGTGAAACCGATTTTGCTGAATTAACGGATACAATGTTAGAGGGTAAAGCTCCAACAAGTCCCTCTGACTCCTCCGTAGATCTGACTGAAATGGATGAAGCCGTGGATCTGTCTGCTGAGCCGGTTTCCCTAGCGCCTCCCAAACTTCGTCTGAAAAAATTATCCAAATCGGCGGATACATTTTCCTCCTCTTCTTATTCTTCCCATGAATCCGATGCCTATGATCATTTTGTGGAGTTTCAGGATTATCCTGTACAAGTCACACTGCTTGAACGTGCTGAGGGAACTATGGATGAATTGCTGGAAGCAGAAGGGAATGTAACCGAGGAGAGGGAGAATGTTTGGAAGGCCTGGATTTTTCAGGTGATTGCCGCCCTCTCTGTGGCACAATACTGGTTTGGATTTGTACACAATGACTTACATACAAACAACGTAATGTGGACAAAAACTGACAAGGAATATTTGTATTATCGTGTCCACAAAGGGAATGCTAATTGGATTTTGCGAGTTCCTACATACGGTTATATAATGAAAGTGATTGACTTTGGCAGAGCCTCCTTTCATTTACCGGATCCGGCGGGATTCTTTATTTCGGATGCTTTTTATCCTGGTAATGATGCCTCGGATCAGTACAATTGTGAACCGTTTTATGAAAGTGAGGCCGGTAAGAAAGTGGAACCAAATCCCTCCTTTGATCTTTGCCGTCTTTCTGTGAGCATGATTGAATCTCTCTATCCGACAAGACCTGCCAACGCTACTCCCATTAAAATTGTGAATCGTGATGGAAAAAAGACCTACGCTGAAACGGTGTCTCCTCTGTATAATCTTTTATGGGAATGGCTGTTGGACGATGAAGGAAAATCCGTTCTACGAACACCAGAAGGCGAAGAACGATATCCAGACTTTGATCTGTATTCAGCAATTGCCGCCGATGTTCATAAGGCAGTTCCTGCCGTTCAAATTGAAAAACCCCTTTTTTCAGAATATAAATATTCAGGAAAAACGGAGGGAGCAGTGTTTGATTTGTGGATTAAATAAATAGACTGTTCAAACATTCGGCCGATTTTGATTTCCAAATTCCTGAAGGAACTGGACAAAGTATGGATCCAATCCAGCTACGAATATCCTGAATCACATCAGGCTGTTCAGCAAGATATACATAAGTGGGTTGCCCATTTATGTTTATCTCACAACGAGTGTAAAAATCCGGATGACCTTCTAGGGCGTCCAGATCAGACAAACAAGCCTCCGTTATTTCATACAGTTCTCCCGTAATATACGTCGCTTCGGCAGGAATATTAATGGATTCACGTACTAAATATGGATATGTGCCCGAAGAATATCCAACCATGCGATATCGTTCAGACGTGGTTGCTTCGCCCAAAAATTTTGTACCTGGATGATTGGCTAAGAGTGGATGATTGTGAAATCCACGTTTCAGAGAACCATACACAAAAACACGAATACTCATATTTCTATTCTTCAAGAAAAGCTTTTCTTATTAGGATAGAGTCCACGATAGTTTTAAGTTGATTTGCCAAGTATAAAAGTGAACCGGAGTTTTCTACTACAAATTCACAGGGAAAATAGTCCAATTCATGCTCTGTTTCAGTTGTTAAGGGCTGAATATCCAGTCTTTGGATACGAATTGTGTGAATTTTGGCATGGGGAAATCGGCGCTTTAGACAGTCCAGTTCTCCTAGGAATCGCCAATCTGTCAGAATCCAATGTTTGGTGTTGGGCAATGGCTGAACCTTTTCAGCCCAAATGTGGGGATTGCCAGTAATTTCCTTTAGACCCTGGGCGTGTTCAATTAAAAGAGAGCGAATAGTTCGCCCTTCCAAGACGGCCTGTTTCCCTTCTTGGGTATCCAAGGATTCACGGTTCAGAGAATGGAGTTCGGCAACTTCGTCTTTTACGGCAGCAGCAAAGGCGGAAAGATGAACATGCTGAATCCCTAAAAGATTCTGAAGTAGCGATCCAGAAGTATCTTTTCCCGATCCGGCATATCCACACAATAGCCAAATGTATTCAGGTGCCATTCTATATTTTTATCGGGAGAAACTATAGAAAATGGAAAAACGTATGTTTATGTTCTCAATGTTTTTCCTTGTGCTGGGTGGTTTGGCCTTTGGTTCAACCCTTTTTCTGAAGAAGGATTTTCTATCCATGATCCTGGGCAAATATGTTTGGATTGCGTGTGTGTTCATCGGAGTTTCAGCGCTGGCTGTGGGTTTTTACAGAGATACTTATTTGCCGTTTTTGGGGGAGACAGTAATGCCCTGTTCTGTTCTGAAAGAACAGATTCCTGAAAATGCGACGGAAGAAATGGTACTTCAGGTAGGTCCCGGTACTAAGGTTCTGTACTGGGCCGCTGAACCTGAAACTGAATATCTGAAAACACTGCCGTCTTGGCGTCAGGCCTATCTGGAATTCAAAAATGCCGGTGTTGTTACGGCAAATGATGAAGGTGTAGCAGTTCTGAAATTCCGTAAACCACAGGCGTACACAGTTCCCACAAAAGGCGCTCTTCCTCCTCATGTACACTATCGTGTGTGTATGAAGGATGGATTCTTAGGACGTGTTGAAACCGTCAAAACGGGGGAATCCAAGACTGTGGAGAACTTTTCACCGGCGGAATTTCCTCACGCTGAACCACCGGCAAATCCTACTGATGATAACAGTCTTTACTATGTAGCGCAGGAAATTCAGAATAAAATGTTGCCTTTAGATGAAATGGGTGTGGACGAAAGTCCTCAACCCGCCGGTTCGGATTATGAAAAAGCATTCCTAATGTCTATTCCTCAATAGTTGTGTCCAATCTTAGCAGATTGGACAAAAACTAGTGGGGTTGCTAGGGTTCTCTAATCTTTAGTGGATTAGAGAGCCCTATTCCTCAATAAATTCCTCACACCATTCGTCAGCATCACTAACTACGCTGCCAGCGTCTTCGTCTTTGTTTTCATCTTCTTTCGCTAATTTTGCTGTACGACAAGCGTGGAATTTATTCCATTCCCGTGTAATTGCCGTTTTCTTTTTTGTTTCCATCATGGGTTCAGAATCTTTGAAGGAAATATCCACCAGGTGTTCTAACATATTGTCGCGATTGAGTCCCAGCGTATTCAGCATGGTGACAACCTCTGTAGGGGTTAAGGCAGGATCATAGAGTTTCTTTGTGAGAAGATCGCGTGAATCAAGGAGATCACTTTCGTTTGATCCTATTCCTTGCTGCATTTCCTGAATGTACCGTTTGTGTTTGAGTCGTTTAGAGTGTTTGCCTAACCAGGACGGAAAGATTTGGAAGGGTGCTGGGCCGGCAACAATTTCGGCGGCTTGAATTACACTCATGGAAGCAGCAGGAAGTAGACCCCATGCCTGTGATCGACGAATACGTTTGTCAACAATATCCCAGGTTCCAAGACTATCCGCGGCCTTCCAACATCGTTCTAGGCCAGTTTCTTTGGTCTCGCGGGATTTTTCAGCAGCCTGTATGTATCCCTCATGGACCATAAGCGGAATCATTGCTGAATCCAGAAATACCAGATTTAATTTTTCATCCAGGGTCTTAGCCGTTTTTCCGAAAAGCCGACCCGTTGCCGAGAAAATATCCGTACGATGAATTTCGTCCTTTTTACCAGTCTTCGTAGCAAATTGTAGGGAATTTACAATAGATCGAATATCATTTCCGGATTGCTCACAGAGTGTCTCTATATCTGCCTGTCCAACAGAAAGTCCCTCTTTTTTGGCTACCGTAGTAAAGAGAGATTTGGCAATTGTAGTTTTTGTGGGTCTTGAGAACCGAATATCCAAACATAGATTCGCGAGACTACGAAGTTTGGGGGTTGTTCTCTCATTGGCAATACAGAGTATGGGAAATGCTGGCCCCGTCTTAAGAAACTGACATATGGCCGCGAGACCACCGCGATCACTGGAACTCATTCCGTCAATCTCATCCAAAATTATAACTCGTTTGGTGTCCTTGGAGTGACCGAATGCTGCTGATTTACCGGCTTTTTCCAGGATTTCACGAATAGCAGTTGCCGATCGTGTATCAGAAGCATTTAGTTCCACGATTTCCCAACCAGCTTCTTGGCAGACTAAGTGTGCTGTGGTCGTTTTTCCAATTCCTGGTGGTCCTGTGAGAAGTGCCGCGGCGGGTTTGGTCTTACAGGGTTGAAACGTCTGAAGCCACCGAAGAAGATCTTTTATTTGTTGCGTATGACCTATAATCTGTTGGAGCCTAGTTGGTTTGTACTTGTCTACCCAAAGATCTTTTGGAACCATTTCCAATAATTCGGATTCCCGTAGAATCTGAATGTTTGGATTTCGCTGAATTTGTTGCTGTTTCCATGTAGGAGCCGAGTTTCCAACAATTATGTGAGTAATATTAGAACTCCAAGGAACGTAGATACCGCCATGATTGGCTATCCATTCTTTAATGGGTAACAGATACTGAAAGGTGCCTGTGACTGTAACACGGGCATCTTTCGGAAAAGAAAAAAGAGGCATTTGAATCAATTTGGTAGCTGATAAATTTAAGTGATCTCAATTTTCAAACTCTTCACGTTCAGTATTGGGAATTTCTGTATTTAAATACTCAAGAAAATGTGTGAGTTTTTCAAGTACAATTGAGTCGTAGGCAGAACATTCATTAATTATTTCTTTTACTATACGTTTTGAGTAAGAGAAGTCCCTATAAAAGTTATCTGGACAATATTTATCTCTCACAATAGTATCAACTAAATTATGATATGTACTATCATCCATATCATATATTGACTTTACGTGATAGATTGAAGCAAAAGAACCTGACATTGTGTAAATAAATTGAAAACTGACAACTACACACACTGCCGCTACCCTATCATTAATTAGTTCAATTTTTTCCAAGTTCAGTATTAACGGGTTTATGCTGGTGCAGGAACATGAGTCCATGGTTTAGCGTCTTCAGGAGCAGGCCATCCTCTTGCTGTGATATCACCAGGATATGCTCGGGCTCTTAGTAGTGCTTCCTGGTTCTCAAACAGGGGGAGTTCTTCACGACCAAAATAGTACATCGCACGACCTGTGGATTTTTCCGTATTGGGTTCCGGGCGTGCGGTTGCCGGAGAACCACCGAGCCACCTGTAGGGAGCCGCGGTATCGTTAATCCAGAGAGCAGCAGTTGCCACTTTTTGTGGGGATGCTGTGGATTTTACAATAAATTCCACCAGAGGAGGTACATAAATAGATCCGAGACCTGAATAATATCCGGCGGGAATATCTTTCATTTGAATTGTGAAAGAACCATCGGTGGATTCAAAGGATCCTTTGTTGGGAGTATTCTGAAACGCTATTTCTTTGTTGGGATACGGTTGTCCAGATCCAGCAAATCCGATTCCACGTGTAACGGGAGCCGCTGCAGCCCATTCCACTTTCATAGGGGTTGCTCCTAATGCTGTAATACGTCCTGTAACAGTTACGGATCTGTCCCCAGGATTTCTGCGTACTGTGGCATCTACGCCTTGTCCATTGGATGAATGTTCCATTCTCTACTTATACATAGTTTCGTTTTACGAGACTATGTACATAATTACATTTATAGGAACTTCTTAAGCACGTGGTGCTGAATAAGGATGGGATTTTGCTGTACCGACAGCATTTTTCAGAATCCAGGCTGTTTCAGGATCCCCAAGTGCACACTGGGATGGTTCGGAAGGTGCTTGGCGTTCAGTGGTTCCAAACATTGCCGGTACACTCATTTCCGCAAGTGTTTGGGGATTGTTGGCAACCCCTTCAGCAGTAGGAACATAAATGCGTCCTACACCCACTCCTGTAGGATTTCCAGGAATGACGCGACATCCTTGCCATGTGCAGACACGCTTGTATAGTTCAGGAACCATGGTATCCACACATTTTGTGGCAGTAGCCTTGCGATTATTAAGTTGCCGGGCGGCGTTCATTAGCTCACCGGCACCATGGATCATTCGCTCACGATATTCATTATCTCCCCATGTCTGTGCTGCTTTAAGGGGATACTGATGGCATCGGGGTCTATAATCAGTGAATAAACGTCCATCTGCCATACGGGCAGGAGAACCCGTGGTAGCTTGGTTAGGATTTACTGTAGAGTAACAGGCACTCATCTTCTTCTTTTTTCATGGATATTATTTAAAAAAAAGGCGTTGACGGTGTTGCACGAATGGCTTCAATTAAATCTTTGCGTTTTTTGTCTTTGGCACCATGAATGCCACGTTGTTCCGCTAAACGACGGAGTTCTTTAATACTCATGGTATCCAGGGCAGAATTCAGGGAATTTTCTAAATCTCCACTACCTACACCGCCTGGCTGAAGATCTTCGGAAGAAAGTACTGTTTGCTCTTCGGAAAAGTCTTTGAATTCAGTGATTGCCGGAGTTGTGTTTTCTTCCTTCACAGTTTCTTCAATATCAAATTGCTCTTCAGGGGGAGGAGCAATCAAGTCCACCTCTTCAATTTCTTTTTGTAGGGTTTCATGAAGTAAATCTTCGTCTTCTCCTAGGACGGAGGAGGGTGCTGGAGGATATGATACGGCGGGAAGAGGGATTACAGGATCGGGAGATGAATGTTGTTTGGAACAAAGAGTTTTTAGTTCGTACACAATATTTTCAAGGACGTTTACTTTTCTCTGAACAAACTGAATCTGTGTCCATACCCAATATACAGCACCCACTAAAAGAACTGTCATACAAAGTGCCAAATAGAAAGAATCGGGTAGGCTCATTTGGTTTGGTAAAAGGAGGAAATTTTATGCCCTTTACGCATCTAAAAATCCGCGTTCTTTCAGAATTTCCATAACGCTACTTTTTTCGGAAATACCGGACTCTTTTTTGTAGGTGTATTCAAGTGTTCCATCGTCTTTTTCATTTGCCATCATTTGCCATGCCTCCACGGATTTTGAAAATTCCCCCACAAGTTCGTTGTAATGTGTGGAAATGAGCGAATAGACGCTACTAGATGCATAGAGTTTTTTCAGAAATATACGGCTGGCAGCAATACCATCTTTGGCATTTGTGGAATGGAATATTTCATCCATCATTACAAACATTCGTGGCTCTTGTTTGGATTTCTGAAGAATGTGCTTCGTGAATTCAATTTCAGTTTCAAAGAGGGATAACTTTCCGAGTGTATCGTGGAGTGAAAGGGCGGTTTCCATTGCTGTAAAGGGAGTAAATGTCATACTGCTTGCCCAGGCAAATCCCCAGGTCTGTGCGTATAGAATATTAATACCGAGTGCCTTACAGAATGTGGATTTTCCTCCACGGTTGGGACCTGTTAGGAGAGCGTGATGTTTTGATTCTGTAAACTCAGCTGTATTCTCAATCGGCGTTTTAATTAAATTGGGATGTTTCATGTCCTTGATTCTGAATGAGACAGATGACTGTGAGAAACGGGGAAAACAAATACTATTCTGCGTCACAATTGTACAGTATGCGTCTACTTTACCAATCCACGAAATCAGAGGAGCAAATAAAATTGGTGTATTCCATGCTGTTCCGAATCCAGCCAATCCTGATGGATATTTTTCCAGAGGTTGTAGGGCTCTATTGCCTTCTTCAATACATTCCTTGAGTGCTTTTTTATTTGTATTTGATTCTAGTATTTCCAACATTCTCCTTGCTGATTGTACAACTTCAAACATAGCTGTTCCTCGATCATCAATGCCTTTGGCAATACTTCGTAGATGGAGAGCTGACTGAATCTGATTCCACAGACCCATGAAAAATGTGACAATTGTAAACACTAGGACGGTGGTTTCCGTAAACATACCGAGTACATCATTACTATGTTTTGCTTTCAAAAAAGCAGGTATTGTAATTTGTTTGAGGAGTGCCTGCCGTACATGTTTCACATAAGCATCAATTGTTACGGACTCTGAACCATGTAGGAAACGTAGAATAAAAAACGGAACAACCACGGCCAAAATGGGCATTAATACAGAAAAGAAGGGGACGAGAAGAGTTTTCCAATGAAACAGACCTTTCAAAATGGTGGGTCGAGTATTCAGAGGCGCCAGAAAGGATTTGGGATCCCAAAGAACTTGATGAACAGATTCTTTGATTCGTTCATCCTGAATTTCAGTTGTACAACTTTCATCCACAATTTGACAATGAGGCTGAATTGTTTGGAGTTCAGACTGAAGTTTGGTGACATCTTCTTTGGAGGATGAATGACGAAGGGCAAAAAGAGGAAGTTGAATCTTTTTAAGTTCAGATATTGTTGTTTTTGGAGTTTCTAATTGGTTCAGAATGGTTATTTTACCCCATGGTGTAATGGGCTGTAATGAAACCGGAAGGACAGTTGCCTCCAAATCAGACAATACATTGGTTCCTAACATTTCTGAACTAGTGGTATGAAAGTCATGTAAGGAGTTAACCGCGCATGGAAAAAATTGAGATGTTTATCAAGTATTGTAATGGTTGGTGTGTATTTTCTTGGTGCTTTGTGTGATATTTAAACTTTCTTTGTGTTTTATTAGCAAATGGCTTCTCGGTCTCCTGCCTCTCTTCCTGAATCCCTACAGTCAGTGTTGGAGATTCGGAAACGGTCTGGACTGACTTGTCCCGCTGCCGTACAGTCTCAGCTTCAGAAGATTGCTTTCTTTCGATCTGGTGGAGGATCGTCTTCAAATGGTGGGAACCGGTTTATTAATCTGGGACGCGTAGCTCCACCGGATGGTTGGAGAACTGTGTCTCATGGTAGCCATGGTGGTAGCCATGGTGGTAGCCATAGCGGTAGCCATGGTGGTAGCCATAGCGGTAGCCATAGCGGTAGCCATAGCGGTAGCCATGGTGGTGGCCATGGTGGTGGCCATGGTGGTGGCCATGGTGGTGGTAGCCATGGTGGTAGCCATGGTGGTAGCCATAGTAGTACACAAAAGCGAGATACTGAAGGATTTGAAGTATGGACAAATCGTAAGCGAGCCCCTCGCTATACTCCAACTGCACCTACAAACTCTCCTAGTTCAAATGAACCTAGTACTTCCTCTCCTGATGCTTGGAAGCCTTCCCGGTTCCAAACAATGGAGCAAAAGATAGTTTCAGAATCAGTTGAGGATCGTATTATGGGTAAGCTTCGTAGTAAGATCAATAAGATTGGTGAATCCACATATGAACCTACCAAGGTTTTCATGCAGCAAATTCTGGATTCAGGTGAGACTGACTTTCTTACAGAGTTTATGGAATTTGTGTTTCAGAAGGCGGCAACTGAACCTTCCTTCTGTGGTATTTATGCCCGGCTTCTTCATGAACTTGCCGATGAGTTTTCCCATCTTCGTACGGAAATGGAAATTCGGTTTCGCGAATATACATCCATCTTTTGCGAGACTGAGAATTCTCCCGATGTTGGAACTGCAGATTATGCCAAGTTTCTTGAATCCCAGGAAAAGAAGAAGTTTCGTCGCGGATACAGTCAGTTTGTAGCAGAGCTGGCTAAGTTGGGTGAAGTGAATTTTGCGGATTTCCGATCTTTGCTAGAATCCATTGTAACATCCATTCAGAAAGTCCATTTGATCCCCGACAATACCCTACTTTGCGAGGAATATGTGGATTGCCTTTCCAGGATGTGTATTGCCGGTGCTTCAATGCTTTCTAAGGAAAAATGGGCAAAGGATCAGATTGCTCTGTTGGGATCTATTAGTTCGTCACCGCGTTCTTCCTCGCCCGGACTTTCTAACAAGGCCCGATTTGCCCTGATGGATCTTCAGGATTTTGTGGGTCGTGGATGGAAGAATTAGAAATATTTGATAACTTCTTAAAAAAAATCTCTTTTTTTGGTAGAAACAACATGGCAAATCGTAAAACTCGCAAGGGCAGCCGCAAAAGTCGTCGTGGTGGTGGTGGTATTCTGACAACTGCAAGTAACACTCTGGGCAAGGTTGTGGAGCGTGGTGTTGGTGCCGCTACTGGTGTAGTTGGTACTACTGTTAGTGCTGCTACTGGTGCTCTGCACAACCTGACAACTGGTGTTGAGAAGATTGGTGCGAAGGTACTCCGCCGCAACAGTCGCAAGGGCAGTCGTAAGAGCCGCAAAGCCAGCCGTAAGAGTCGCAAGGCCAGCCGTAAGAGCAGCCGCAAGAACATGATGGGTGGTAAGAAGAGCCGCAAGGGCAGCCGCAAGAGCCGCAAGAGCCGCAAGAGCCGCAAGAGCCGCAAGAGCCGCAAGGGCAGCCGTAAAAACAGCCGTAAGAACATGACTGGTGGAAAGCGCCGCCGCAGCAGCCGTAAGAGCCGTAAGAGCCGCAAGAGCCGTAAGGGTCGCAAGGGCAGCCGCAAGCACCGCAAGGGAAGCCGTAAGAACAGCCGTAAGAATATGATGGGTGGAAAGCGCCGTCGTAGCAGCCGCAAGAGCCGTAAGAGCCGCAAGAGCCACAAGGGCTCTCGTAAGCACTAAATGCTATACATAGCTAAATAAATAGTACTTCAGATTTTGTAGTTCTCTAAAAAATCTGAAATTATTTTTTCTCCCGAATACCACTAAATTGCCAACCCGCGGTCTATGTATTAAAACAAGATGGCATATATGAAGAGATAGGAAATGTCCGGTTCAATTCAAATTATGGGCGATCTACCCAATCTTCCCGAGATTGACATTGGTAATGATATTGGTACTTCAATTGATATAAGTAGCATTGATGCTCTGGATATTGGTCTGTTGGCCAACCAGAAAAAATTGAATAGTCCTCCTCGGACTCAATCACAGGGACCTTCTGTCTCTTTTTCATCCAGTGTTTCGGAAGTCAAAGGAGACGATATTGAATTTGTAAATCTAGAAGACACAAATACAACTGTATCCGTAAATGCCACAAGTTCCGAGCCAATTCGTCTAGTTCGCGATTCTAGTCCTCCTGAACCTGCTCGGCCTTTTGGTGGATATTCAGCACAGGAACGACCAGCACCAGCACCACCTGTATCTACAACAAAATCCTGGTTTTCTTCAACACCCGCAACCCAATCTGAACCTGTTGAACAAAAAGCCGGAATTGGTCAAACATTCCGAAACTGGTTTGGCGGTGGCTCCTCCTCTACAGAAGAGCAACCGGCACAGACTATTCGGTCCATGGAGTATCTGACACCTGAACAGGAATTTGCCAAGAAAACGGAACAACTGAATCTGTTGGAACGTATGGAAAAACGTGGAATTATGGGAAACAAAATGACAATGGCAAATACTCTAGATGAAATTACGGCAGAAGTGGAACGTCGTAAAGACTCCAAGGCACTTGAAGCTTCAATCCGATTCCAACGTTCTATGCTAACGACTGTTACTAATGGTATGGAATTCCTAAACAATCGGTTTGATCCCTTTGGCATACATTTGGATGGCTGGTCTGAACAGGTGAATGAAAACATTGAGGACTATGATGAAATCTTTGAAGAACTATATGATAAATACAAAGACAAGAGCAAGGTAGCACCTGAAGTGCGTCTCATTATGTCACTTGGCTTATCCGCCGCCATGTGTCACGTGACAAACACTATGTTTAAGAGCAAGATGCCAGGAATGGATGATATTCTGCGAAATAATCCAGACTTGGCTCGTCAGTTTGCCCAGGCAGCGGCAGGACAAGCAGTAGGACCAGGATTTGCTAACTTTGTGGGTATGGGAATGTCAGATCGTGCCAACAGACAGCCACCTTCTCCACCGCCTATGGGAGGATTTGGATCTATGTTTGGAGCCCAGATTCCTCCTCCTGCACCTCCACCAATTTCCACGGCGCGTAGAGAAATGCGCGGCCCCAGTGGTGTAGAGGACATTCTTCAGAAACTGAATCAGTCTGGCCAGGATATGTCGGATCGCGTGGTTCCTCCTCCAGCATCCCCACAACTGGATATGGAAGAAGCTCAGAGTGTGCGCAGTGGATTCACAACTGAAACGGCTCGCATGGCGGGCCGCAGTCGTCGTAAAACTACCACCACACAACCTGTTGGTTCCACTCTGACTCTGAATGTTTGAGCAGTGAAAAATTGAAGAACTAACAAAAGAGAGTAGAATATGTGTGCCTCCTTTCTTTTGTGTTTTGCGGGTTTTCTTTTCAGAATGAATGCCCTCTGCAATGACCAACCTTGCGTTAGCAGAGTCACAAATAAATTTGAATTGATTTGTGATGACCTGATCCTGGAAACTCTCACATTCCTACATCCTCTTTCCTGGATTCCTATCTTTCAGAACTACTTGGCTGTCAGAGCAAAATGGCTCAAGTCTTCCTACACTATGTATGGAGATGTTGACATCAACAACTACTTTCATTGTGTACGAAAGGAGAATGGCGCCATGTACAAGAAAGGAATTCTGGACTTGCTGGCTTTCAAACATGCCAATCCCCAGTTTTCAGAACTAATTGAGAACCGTTACTCCTATGACATGGAGGCTATGTTACGTTTATTGGATCCATCCATATATTCTACATTTCAGAAACATCAGCGTGCTGTTTTGAAGGACATCAAGCGTTTCTACCAAACACCAACACATAGCAATGAGGGATGTTTGTGTTGTCAGAGGACTCTGCCATCCTGGTATCCCATGTTTGGATCTCTGCCTCATTCTGAAATCAAGAAACAGGTGGGGAAACGCGAACTGAAGTGGTGGGCAAAGGAAACCAGGAACATGATTCAGTTGGGCTGTTGTTCAGAACTGTGCTACTTGGTGCTACACAATACGCAACAGTTACCAAACGTCGGCGATGAACCCATTTGCGGTCATTGTTCTTGCTGCAGTGCACCAATGTCCTCGTTTGATCTTCATATGGCCAGTAAACAGTTCCGGTCATATGAAGATGTAGAATGTAACACTTGCCTTGTTTACTATTCTTATTGAGCAATACGATTCATGTTTGTAGTGTAGGTATCCATGGTTTGCTGTTCTTTTGGTTTGCGCCATCCTGGAATTAAACAGAAACGACTATTCTCATTGGCAACTACCCAAATAATAAAAAAGAAGAAAAGGGTCACCCAAAAAGCTACGGCTAAATTACGTGTGGCGACAAAGATAACTGTGAAAAAAATAAGAGGTCGTAGCCAGGCTTGCTGAAGAAAGGCTTCCTGTTTTTTGGTTAATTCAAAACTCAGAAATCGGCCTCCTAAGTTCAGAAGTAACATAAGCACTCCAATTAAATAAGGATTTGTATTTAGTGTAGCAATTACAGTTGAAATTACATCCATACTTCCACCTACTTCTGGTTGTATTGGCGGCTGAACCATAGGTGTTGGTAGTCTGGATACTAGTTTTTCTACTGAAGAAATTGGCTGAATCCAGGTATCCCCTCCAGAAAATTTCTTTTTCATGACTCTTACTTTAGTTTAATGGAAGATAAAAGAGGCAAAAAGTTTCATCTTTTAAAATCCTGTTTCTCAACTAGTCTTATCATTTGTAATTTATAAGTCTGGTGTCAGCAATCCAAAAAAAGAGAACCAAAAAGGCGAGTCCACCCAATATCGGGTCTATGTGTGCTAGGGCAACTAACAGGATTCCTGCTATAAACCTAGCAGCAGGATTAAGAGCCAAGGATTCTAATTCCTTAGCATATGCTGTTTCAAATGGAGTAGATACCATAAAAAGAGCAAAAAGTAAAAAAATACCTAGTATTGTTTTACTCTCTATCATATTTCTATATCATAAGACAAAAATTACGATCCCTGAACAGGATAGGTTGCGACATCCTTCTCCTGAATTGCGATAGGTTTCTCTTTCAGTACCACTTCTGAAAACCAGCGTTTATCATTTGTTACCCAATCCAAGGTTCCGGAAGGATTGAATCCCTCGTTTCGTTTTGCCATAGCCCATACCATTAATATTAGGAATAATAGAGAAAAACAGATATGAGGATAAGCATTGTCATAGGCAAGTAAACTGAAAATTAGAATAGCGAAAAATCCCGCCGGATGAAGAATAATTTTCTGAATTCCAACTGGTAATTCATCGGCATTAGCCGAGAGTACAACTAGAATCAGTGTAAGAATCCATGACGGTGATATAGGTGGATGCCATAGGGGTTTTCCATTAAAAAGGAATCCTCCCACACCGGGAGTGGTGGGTGCCGTGTTCATTTTATAGTGGGCTACGATAGTTGTCCATCAGAGTACGAATATCCAAATCAGATCGCAATGGTAGATTATCACCAAAAAAGCGGTTTCCTAAATCATTAACAAACTTAATTCCCTTCGTTATATCATTTCGCACATATCGGAGTAATGTTTGGTGTGCGGCGACAGCATCGGCGTCTGTGGGAACAGGCTCATTATTTTTAACAATAGCATCTATCACTTTATCATCCGTTATATCAATGAATCCTTCTTGCCGTTCTTTATTACGTTTAGTCTCACCATATTCAATGATTTCCTTCCATGAATATACTGTAAGAAAGAAGGCAAACGCAAAAATTCCTATCATGAGTAAATTTCCTCCATTCATTTCTACAACTAAAGCGAGAAAAACTATATGAAGAAAACTTGCGCCTAATTAGGGTAGATCCAACGGGATCATGTGTTCAATAGAAGAAGCATTTCAAACATTTCAGGAACAAAGTTCCCCGGCTAGAAGCAATCGTGATAGCAAGAAAAAGGAACGCCGAAAACTAAAAGAGGCATTCACAAACGCAAACATTCGTCTACCACCTCCTGAACCATCCGTAATAGAACCCGATCGCCCAGCACATCGTCCCTTGCCTCCGGCGGAACTTCTGGGAGGATCACCCACTGAAAACACCGAATCATCGTCCATTTCGCAGATGCTTAATGCCTATGATTCTGAACCCTACTTCCCACATCCTCACATGGATACTCAACAGCAGGGTGTATATGAATTGGGGCAAGATTGGTCAAAAGTGTTTCAGACCGATTCAGCGCCCAGTTGGATCAAGGATCGTCTGGCATCTAAAGAAGCCGAAGTTCCCCTGCGACCTTCGCCTTGGATGGACGGTGCTCCGACACTGTGGCAAACTGTACCGCGACAATTTCAGGGGGATCCGGCTATTCAGGAAGCAGGTATACGGGCAGGAAGTCAGATAGATGAAATGCAGAGAAAGATTGATTCTATGTTTCAGAGACTAGAACAATTAGACCAGACAAGGGCAGAAACAAATCATATTGAGATTCTACTGTTTGTACTGGGTGGAATATTTCTGGTATTTTTGTTGGATTTGTTGGTACGTCAAGGTATGCAGGCATCTGTTATGGTTGCCGGTGTACTGGGTGGAAGTTTGGCTAATTTACACAAAACTAACATGCCGAGTTGGTAATACACCACTTATTTCAGAGGGCTGTTCAGTCGCAGGTTTCTGAATTTCAGACAATGGAATATATTCGTTTGTCTTTTTCAGAACCGTTTTTCGTTTCTGAATTTCGGCTTGTTGTTGGGAAAAAGATAATGTATTGGGGATTGGAACCGTTGCAGGTGCAACTATTCCAGTGCTAACTACTACAGGTGCTTGGTTTGTCTGATTGGAGATTAGAACCTGTTGCCGTGCCGAATTTAGAACTTGGGCCCAGGGACTCTCTCTTTCTTGATATTTGGTATCATGAACACGCCAATCAATGTGTAGCATTGTGGGCGGTGTATAGTTTACTATGTATCCGGCGTTTCGCAAATTCCAAACAAGATAAATAATCGCATCGGCTATGTCAAATCGCGGTGTGCCTGGAATAAATTCTGGTACTACATACCATAGGCATTTTTCATTACCGGGTACACGAGCTACTGCTTTAATTTTATTGTAGATGGTTTGTAAAACACTATTATAAATTCGTATTCGTGTGGCATCTCGTCGTGCTTCCTGGGAATAAAGCGCCGAAGGATTTACGATTGGCGGTAATAGACTCATCTTACTTGTTTTTCAGATGTTTTTGATGTGGAATATACGAGCGAATCAAAGGCGATGTAAAGCAAGATTTGCTTTATTCATATAGAATGTTTTTTCCAAAACGGCTGGTGTTTTCAGGAGGTGGAACACGATGTCTGGTTTTTTTACCCACTCTTCTAGAATTGGAAAAAAAACAGCAACTAACTCAAGTCCAACATTGGTGGGGTACTTCGGCCGGGTCATTGTTGGCATCTTTGTTGGCTCTTACTAAATCGGCACAGCGTGTAATTGATATAATGAAGGAAACCAATTATACGCGCTTTCGTGATGTAAATATAATGAATATCATGCAGATTACTCAAACATGGGGGTTAGATGATTGCCAGTCTATGGTACGAGAGGTGGAACGGGTGTTGGAACTTGCGAAACCAGGAAGTAGTCAATATACAATGAAAGATATTCAAAACCTTTCCATTTTTGTATGTGATCTTCATGACCATAAAACACTACAATGTTCTTCTGAGACATTTCCTGACATGCGTCTAGTGGATACGATTCGGGCAAGTATGACACTGCCTTTTTTTTACACACCATTTCGAAATCCGGCAAATAATCATGTTTGGGTTGATGGAGGCGTGGATGCGCATTTTCCATGGAAGTTTTTACCCACGGAAGAAGCAAAACAGGAGTCTTTAGGATTTGCGTTTGAACGATCTTGGATGACTGGACCAAAAACGTTTTCGGAATTTGTATTCAGTATTCTACATTTTGGAGAACCAGAACAAATTCTTTCTATGAAATCAAAATGGTCAAAAAATATTATTTGGTTTCCTTCACCCCCATTTCCAGCATGGTATTTTGCGCTCAAACCGGAAGATTTTACAATGTTGGAACAACTTAGTTCCACAGCATATCAAACATGGCTTAGAGCTTGCTCTTCAAAAAGGTCAGAATACCATCCTTTGTCCGAGGTCCAGAATACTCCTCCTTCAGAGAGCCATCGGGGTTGTAGAGATGGAATGTTGGGTATCCAGAAATGTTCTTCCCCTCAGCAGCAGCCTTGTCTTGCTCAGGATTCACAACAGCAAATTCCACGACTTTCCCGTCGATGGTCTGTGTAGCACCTAGTTCCTGGAATACAGGTTTTGCCGCCACACAATGGGGGCACCAGTCCACTCCATACATCACCATTTTGTAGTTTCCAGAAGAAAACCCTTCCATCTGTTTACCTGCTCTTGCCCAAAAAATGAGGAATGCTACACCGAGTACAATGGATGCAATCATAAGTTGTGACTTTCCAAACTTCATTTGTCTAAATAGACCATAGAAAATATTCATAAGATGCTAGTCAGAGGAAAACGAATGGAACCTTGGATTCTAAAACCTGAGGGTGATCCTGTTTGGAACGAGGATGATTGGGCAAGAGCAGCAACTCTTGAAATTCGCTGGATATCTCTTGGTGTTTCTGAAAAAGAACGCAGAGATCTACTTCCTTGTGCCATCTGGAAGTCCAAATTTCCGGGACTTCAGTATGGATCTCTTATTGAATCTAAACTACGTACCTTGGCTGTATAAAAATTGACATATAGTATATCTTGGTTACCTAGTGTAACCAAACATGTTGGAACTATTTGCTCATAATCATGAAACATGTTTGACATATTTACATGTAACAGTTCCTATGCTTTGTACAATACTCCTGGGAATAGCTACAACATTTGGTTGGATTCTTTGGGACGATTGTAAAGCCAGAAAAGAGGAGGAATTTGAGAAATCCCAGACAGAACCAGAACCACTTGAGATTGAGGAAATTCCGCGGAAATTTCTCCATTTTCGTAAACTTTGTCTTCAGATATCCGCGGATTTAACGGATGACAATGATCAAATTATAAACGAATTGGTTCAATGGATGAATACGAATAATCACCCAAATTTTACGGATATTTTCAGTATTGTTACTGATGCAAATAATGAATATTCTGACGATCCAAACATTACTCAATGGTTTAGAACAGCGCTTCTTGTTTGGAGTACACATCCTGAGTGGTTAATGCCTCATATAAAGTACATGATGCCGCGATCACGTTCATGGACAGTTGCCTAATTTTCGCATATCTAAGGCATTTTTGTATGAAACATACAAAATGCCTGATCATTTGTCCACATTGTTTAGATTTTTTGAACACGAAGAATCTTCACCTGAAGACGTGAATCCGGATATTTGGATTGTATCCTGTGGGCATTACGACGATGAATATCGTATATATCGTATTATGTTCAAGAGTGAACGGAATCCCTCACTCAATATTGATGATGAACGTATAATCCCCATGAAGATGTCAAGAGCCAAAAAGTCCATTCAGGAATTTATTGCTTCAATTTACAAAGTTCTTCAGTCCAATGCTTATTCTATTAAATTTAAACGGGCAGCACATAAACTTCTGTTGGAAGATCCATGGATTGCTGAATTTATGGAATTGTCAAAATTAACGGTTTCTAGTTTTCAAACATACTCGTCTGGATTATAGAAATCCACCCGTTGCTTTGTAGGTAGTGCGTCGACGTGTTGTGAGGCGTTTTCGGGCGTGTGTTTTTGTCGCCCTACACGTTTTGGACCGTTTGGATGTTCCACATCCGCTACTGAATGTGGAAAGTTCAGAACACAGGCCCTCAAAAGAATTATGAGGTGTTAGTTCTTTCAGATATCCACAGACAGATTTCTCCATGGCGAACAACCAGGCAGTCATTTTGTGACGACCCTGTTTGAGCGGAGGGTGTCCTACCAGTTTCAGAGCATTTGTCCAAGCATCACGCCATTCTTTATAGGGAAGAATTTCAGGCAGCGCTGACCACCATTTTTCAATGTAAGGAAGTCTACGTTCTTTTGGCAGCATATTCCACCGATTCAGTAATTCGTCCGTTTTCAGTTCGGACTTTGGCGGAGCACCTGGCATGGGTTTACTTGGCACTGAATTGCTGGGCGTTGTGTAAGCAATCGAGAAGAGAAAATCCCATCCTATGAATTTCTGGGCAGAACAGGGCGCTTCTAACCATTCCTCGTAGCGATGTTTAATTTCCGGCCATTTTGGATCAGCCGTTGTAATTAGTTTTTGTTCACGGAGTTTACCATTCACACGATTATGAATCCGATATAACCATGTTGGGAAGTTTTGAAGTGTTTGTGGAATTGGATCTACTAGGATATAGTCTGTAAAGGAAGCACGACAGAACTTACAAGGGAGAATGTAGGGAACAAGGGAAAAGAAAGTGCGAAGTTTCTGAAGTTCAATGTCCTTTTTTTGAAAACTGGCAAGGTGGAGAAGCCTCCATCCACTCGGTCCCCAAAATCGTGTATCCATTTACTGTGTGGAAAGATTTTTCGCTTTTTCAGTATCTTATACAACATGTATTAGATACTGAAATTTTATTATGCTTTTGCGTTACTGATGTCTAAAATCCAAATGTGGATGTACTGGAAAGCATAGGACGTACGGCATCCCTTGGTTCATACGCGGCCTTACACTGAATCTTAGGTTCAGCACAAGGAGGGCATGTTACGGAAGGGCAGGCAGGACAGGCTTTAGGCTCAGGGCATTGTACTGTAGGGCAACGAGGTCTAGGGCAAGGAGGACATTCCCCAATCTTACAGGGTTTAGAACAGGTGCTGATACAAGGAGGGCAGGAAGGCACCGAGGATTTCAGAACATATTTGGACATGTCAGGTTGGGGAGGGCATTCCGATTTCAGCATATACTTGGACATGTCGGGCATAGGAGGACAAGGGGGTACAGTTGCCTTTAGAACCCACTTACTGGGATCGGGAGCAGGGCAGTTTGCTGCCGAGGTCACAGTAGGCTTTTCTTCGGCTAAATCGGCAAATCCCTCTTGTTTACGACCACGACCCACTAAAAATCCGAGAACAAACAAAAGGATTGCGCTCACAATGAGCAAACCATTTGTAACGCGTTTCATTTTATAGAATCTCTACCTTTCCAAAATAAAATTATGCCTGGTACGACGATCCTTTGTATTGAGCGCTAGGATCGTATTTTGGGCATCCAAACATTTCCGGGTACCATGATCCCCATGTATCACCAAGACGATTACAGACCATTTCAAAGTTACCCTTCCACGAATAGGCGCTACTGACCTCATTCTGATTTTCAATGCATCCAAAATTGGCAGGTTCGCCTAGGTTTGCGGATTTTATTTGCCGACACAAATCACGAGCACGTTGTTTGTAATCTGGGCCTCCTACAACATCATCATTGAATGCGGAGGCAGATCCACGTCTCGCGATTGTATCATCGTTCATGAGAAATCCGGGACGTATCATTGCGTCGTCATTTTGTGTACTGGTATTTGCATAAGGATTATAGGATGTCATGGAATCGTTTTTCTCATAATTAGAACTTACAGAGCTGTCAGGATCAGACATGTAGGGAGTGCGTTCTTCTTCTGGCATTCGGGTATGGTCAGAATACAGACGATCATTGTCCACTGAAAAATAGACCTCGGATGAATCCTGTAGGTAATTTGACAGGGATTCCAGCTCCTGTTTGAATGCCTTTTGGAGTGCTGGAGGAATAGGAGCATCATTGTAGGCATAAGCCGCAATCCGTTGTTCCAATTCTTTAATCCGGTCCATAACTCGCTCTTTGTGGCCTATAGCGGGATCATTGTGAACCTTAATTTCAAAGGACCACTCCAGATTTTTCAGATAATTTAGGACTTCTGTTGGGATCATGGGACCTAAAGGCATCATTGGATTTCCGCCGACTGTTGCTGGTTCACTGGTAGGTAAAGCACTGGAGGGTAGAGAGGATGTAGGAACGCCTTTGGCTTCCATGAGATAAGGAAGTGTTTCCGAGGATTTGAATTGAGCCAGGAAGTTCTGGGCATCGGATCCCTTAATCGGAATATCTTCAATCTTCATTTCTTTGCGTTCTATTTTTCCCAGGAATCCTCGGAGATCCACCAGGAGAGATTCCAGATTCTGAATGCGGGCAATTGTAGTGCTGTCAGAAGATCGCAGATTCTGAAGACGTAATTGTTCAGCCTGAATATTCTGAATTAGGGATTTCAGACCGTCCAGAGTCAAAACATCCTTTTTGTCAGGATTGAAGAGCGAGGTTGTTTGGGAAACAACGGTGACTTTTTTAGGCAGCTTGGATAAAATGGCAAATCCATTCTGATAATCAGATGTCAGCATCTGAACTCTGGCAGCAAATATGGGATCTTTTGGTTTTGCTGAAGAACGCATATTCTGACTGGTGCGTTTGGCCTCCACATGAAGGTCATTGATCATATTGCGATCTTTTTCAGATGTTAGTTTGCTAAGATCAGCATTGGCATATTCGTCTTCAAAAATAGAAATGGCATCCAGAAGATTTTTTACATCCTGTTCAGTGTTGGATCCTTGGGTAGCAAAGGCTTCTAACAGTGGTCTCTGTTGAATCTGACTCACCGCTGTCTTGTACTCATTCCATTTGGCACGAAACTGTTTGGCTTTTACAATTTCAGGATTCATTTGGAGAGCAGCAAGTTCATTCAGAAAGGCGGGAGCCCCATTCTTCAGATTCTGATATTGTTGCTTTTCAGTTGTATTTGCCTTCACATTCTGACAAAGATCCAAAAAGAGATTAACGGTTTCTCGGGCGTCTATAATTTCCTTGTCAGTGGGCTTGGCAACTGTAGGGTCAGTTGTAGTTGCTCCTGGAATATCAGCAGGAATGTAGGAACTCTGGCTAGCAGCAGGTAAAACACCAAATGCCTCCATCATTGCCGATTTCTTTTCAAAAAATAAAAGAATCATTAACAAAATGAGAATGATTCCTGCAAATAGTACAAACTGTTTCATAGTTTCTTTTTATTAAATGCGATTATAATTTACAGGCCCAGCAAGGAATACTGTCCTTGCGAATGTAATCGGTCATGTTGGGAATTTTACTTTTGTGGATGTAATCACGCATATCTGGGCACTTGTATTTCGGAACCGGGGTGATTTTCTTTGTTTGCCGTGATACACATCCCTGTAATTCACTGGGACTCGTTACATACTGTTGTGTTATTCTACAGGAACCAGGAGATGATTTGAGAGATTCAAATTCTTGGGGCAATTCTTTCCCTGTTTGATTTTTCCAGAGATCTTTCATATCCTGAACGGCAGAATTAGCATCCGTTGATTTTAGTTCTTCCAAAATGGCGTCATAGTCTTTCTGAAGAGCACCGCTTGTAATGATCTCACGGAATGATTTTCCTGATTCGGAAAGATCCCAGCCATCTTTCTGAACTTGACTGAGTTTCAGTTCCATTTCAGGAATTTTCTTCAGAAGAACACTGGCTTTCACGGCCTGTTTGAAGGAATGGGACTTGTACTTTTGGGAGAGTTGTTGAATCTCATCAAGAGTTTGTTTCAGAATTTCTACTGTTATGCGATCAGATTCTGTTAAAGGCAAGACACCAGCAGGAAGTGTATTTGAAGTAGTACCAGGAGTAGCACCAGGATTTATGCCAGTAGGAACCACATTTGCCGCTTTTTTATATTCATTTAAAAGTTGTGTATATCCAAACAAAAGATCTCCTGAATTAGCTCTATCAATAAAATTTCTATTAGCAGATTCCCATGATTTATTTTGACGTATAGTTTCTAGTTGCTGTATTAATTTATCCAATTCAGGAAGTTGTTGTTTTGCCTGATTCTGCATTCTTTGACTAAATGTAAATGTAGGATTCTTTTTATAGTTATCATTCAGTTCTTTTGTTACTGCAAGTAATCGCTGTACCATTGATTCGTTGTATTGTGTGGGATTTTTCTTATAGTTTTCCATTATTTCATTATAATCAGGAAGAACTTGAAGGATTGGATTCATAAGTGTTTGTGGTGTTTGCGGAGTGAGTATTTTTTGCGTTTCAGAAGTAACGGCAATTCCAGTGAGTGGATCTACAGTATTTGACTGAATGGATGTTTGAAATTGTTCAAACAAATGCCGATTCGCTTGAGTTTGTGCTGTCAGAGCATTCTGTTCGGTAAGCTTCCGTTGTTCTTCCAGTGTTTGGTTTAGCGTGGTCGCCATAGCATCGGCAGCAGAACTACCTGTAGAAAATGACTCCTTGGTTCTCTTATGTTGTAACACAGGTAACATGTATAGAACTAAACCTAGTATAGCTATACCTAGCCATAGCAATGTTGTTTTCTTCATATTCATTCTATTCATAGAATGGTAAAAAGTTGAATCATTCCTTTTCAATAAAAATGAATGAATAAAATGAGTTACAAACTTTATTACAATTCAGATGATAATGTGGAAGTGGGTCTGGATGAAGCAGGGCGTGGTTGTCTCTTTGGACGTCTATACGTGGGGGCAGTTGTATTTGCTAAAGAGGAAGATGCCTTCTTTGATCAAGGTGTTGCTCTGAAAACAATTCAGGATAGCAAGGTTCTTACACCACGAAAACGCGCAATTCTGTATGATTATATTCAGGAATGTGCGCTGGATAAAGTAATTGCCTATGCCGAAGTTGGGGAGATTGATGAATTTAATATTCTTGCAACTGACATGAGAACTATGCACCGGGCCTTGGATTCTCTGACAGTTCCAGTAGATCGAATTCTTGTGGATGGAGATGTATGGAAACCCTGGAAAAATTCTGAAGGAAAAGTGGTGGAAGCACATGTTTGCGTAGACGGTGATGCTGAATACTTGTCAATTGCCGCCGCTGGTATTCTGGCAAAAGTGGCTCGGGATCGTTGGGTTGAAGAAGTTGTTGCTGAACATCCAGAATGGGACACAAAGTACGGACTACTAAGCAATAAGGGCTATGGTACGGCAACACATATGAAAGGTCTCTCAGAACACGGTGTTACAGATGAACATCGGCGTTCGTATGCTCCTGTAAGAAAAGCAATGGGACTTCCTACAGTCAAGAAGGTCAAGAAGGGACAATGGGCCGGTGGTGACGAATAGATGTATATCGTCACAAACGGTGACGAATAAAAATGAAGTCATTCTTTTTTGGTTACCAAGTATTCAAACATGCTAATCCTTTTCTTTGATACTGAAACAAATGGGCTGCCATGGAATCGCCATGCTTCCTACAAAAATACTGAAAATTGGCCGGCAATCCTTCAGATTTCCTGGCAGGTTTGGAATATTTCTAAACAGGGACAAGCACAATGTCTGAATCGTGTAAATACCTACATTTCACCGTCATCTGATCTAAAATGGGACGCAGAAGCCGCTAAAATTCATAAACTTAGCCTGGAAGAGTTAAAGGCAAAAGGCAAACCAATTCAAACAATTTTGAACTGGTTTGCGTCTGATTGCAGAGAAGTAGATTTGGTCGTTGCCCACAATATGAAATTTGATAAAATGGCCTTGTGGGCGGAGTTTATGCGTACAGGTCTAGATCCTGTTCTGATTTGGCCAGAAAAAGAACTCTGTACTATGAATGCAACGATCGCAATTTGTAAGATTCCTGGAAAGAATCCGACGCCTGAGGATCCGTATAAATGGCCGCGACTGTCAGAAGTCTTTCAGTTTCTCTGGCCAACCGCTGCGCTACCAACAACGCTCCATGATGCCAACACGGATGTAAAACTACTTATTCAATGTCTGAAAGAACTGGTTCAGCGTCGTCTGGTAACACTTCCTGCGTGTGAACGTCTACCGGATCGCCTGGTTCTTGCTCTCAGAGGTCTCTTTGACCCGGTTGCAGCATCAAGAAGAGCGGCATCTTCCGCCCGTTGAGTATTCATATCCTTCGCCGCAGCAAAGTGACCTCCGCCATGATCAATTCCTACAAATACGCGTCTCCATCCTTTTTCACGAAGACGGGTAGCCCATTTCACAGGTTCATACGGCAGAACCTGCATATCATTCAGACCTGTACGAGCAACGACTAGGGGGCATGAACCACGGCATTTAGGAACTGTATCCACAGGTGAAATCTTTTTTAGGGCCTTGAATTCCGCGGGACGATGTAGGGGATCACCAAATTCGTCGTATTCAAGTTGTGTCAGAGGGAGTTCAGGATTGGTCGTTGTTCTGAGCACATCTACATAGGGAACCTCCGCGTAGACGCCGGCAACTAAATGACCATAACTCTGGGCAATTTGAGCTGCTAACCATCCACCGGCAGATCGGCCAAAAAAGAGCGTGGATTTAGGAGAGATGGCGAGACGTGTTTGGATTTCCTGAATTCCAGCAGCTGTATCTTCAAATGTATGATGTTTTCGTAGGGCCGTGCGACCCCCATCGTACCATGGATCCCCTTTTTCACGACCGCCTCTTGGACATACATAGGCCATAGCATACCCTTTTTCCAAGTAAGGTAGCCAACGAATTGGATAGGAACGTCGTGAAGATATACCATAAGCACCATAGGCATCTACTAGCAGTTTTTTAGGATGAGGAACATGAGAAACAACGCTGTAGGGAACTTTATTAGGACCGGCTAAGCCTTCGGCAACAAGATGAAGCGTAAGAGGTTCAGGAAATTGAAGTGTTTGAACGAGTCCTACACCGGATCGAAATTCAAACACGGTTTTTGGTTTATTTGGACGTAGTAAGGTGATTGTTGGGAATATTGTGGGAAAATGGACAAGTTCAATATCACAAAGGCTTTCGCCTTTGAGTAGACAAATCCACTGGTGTTTCCAGAAAAGCCATAATGATGTTTTTCCCTCATTGACTGTAGTTACAAACAGCGCATTATTAGGTGCTGGCATTACATCCATACAATGCTCTTTAGTTGGTAGGGTAATCACAGTATGTGAATGAATAGACTGAAGTTTACGATCACTCGCTATCCATTCTGAACTAGCGGCAATAAGAGTTGACTTTATTGTGGGCGTAATCCAAGAAAGTTTATCAGTTTTGGGATTCAGAATACCGAGACGCTGAAAAATGGCATTTGCTGAATGAACAAACAGAGTTGATCCCTTTTTCTCAATTTGAATCTGAATTCGTTTATCGGGTTCAGAAAAAAGAAGTTCAGATTTTTTTCCTGTTGCTATATCTGTTTTCCAGATTTCATGGTATCGGAGGGAATTTTCTACACCAAGATAATATATGTGGGAATTATGAAAAAGTACATTGGGGCCTACGGGCGATTTCTTCCAAAGTAGTTGAGGTCCAGATGTCCATGTATAGCAGGAGAGTTCCAGTGTTTCAGAACCTTGGCCAATATCCTGAAGAATACAAAAATAAGGCGATGTCTCAGACCATTTAATGCCACTTAGCCCTTTTCTTGACCAGAGTGTGTTTCCCGTATCGGTTGTAATCCAAACATTGTATGTATATCCAGCAGCACCTGGCTGAATACAAATATGTTTATCAAACCATTTACAGTAAATGTATGTATACGCCTTTATTTCTGGATAAGCAGATGTTTGAAACCGTTCAAATAATCGTTTCCATGTTTGAACTTCAGACTGGAGTGGCTGAATTGCTTTTCTCCAAATTGTATCCTCTTTTAGGACAGCGTCTCTGAATTCTGGACTCTGTGTGAGTTCCAACGGAGCCAAAGAATCACGCCATCGGGCATGTCCTATATTTCTCCATTCTTGTCCAGTATATTCTACTTTATCCATTCTACTTATATTCTATGTTTTATTCTTTATAAGAATAAGAAATAGAATTATGTTTATGGTCACAGCGGGAATTGAACCCGCGACTACCGCCTACCAAGCATAGTAAAAATCTATAAGAGCGATGCTCTAACCAACTGAGCTATGCGACCATGGGTATGGAGTTTCCCCCACAATCTATCCTTAGAGTATTCTCTTTAGACCGATAACATATTTGCTTCTGCTAATTGACCAGGATACTCTGAATTACGATCTGCTTCGGCGACTGAAATTGCGGTTGCTTCTGCCACCTGTTGTTGAATTTCTTCTGGGGCTACTTCTAGAGGTACAACGGCACTTCGTTCTGCCCATATCCGCCGTTGCTCTTCCAATGCTTCTGAATAATCCCAGGATCCACCGAGACCAACCATGTAGGCAGCATAGGAATCTGGATAGGCTTTTTCCCAACAATTTAGTAGCAATACACGACTTGCATCAACTTTAACGAACTGTACTGTTCCATTTACAACACGCTGATCTGTGATAGGCACAATACATACATTGGGTACATCATCACGAAGTTCCGACTTGGACATAGGAATAGGATAGATTTGGTGCGGTTCCAAAATACCTACTTCAGAATAGTCCTCTTCAAGAATATCAAATCCTGATCGCAGATAATAGGGCCCTGTTGTATGATGGATCATAAAACTCTGTTCAACCTGTTCAAATGTCTTCTCTCTATCAAAATTAATGGAATCAAGCCGTTCTTCGCTAATCAGATGTTGGAATACGGGATGGTGACGAACTGAACAAATAAACGAATTGGATAAATACTTGCCCGCTTTTCCTTCACAATCCATTTTACAGGGATCCTCGTTACATACAATAACTTGCCGATTCCGTGTATTCATTTCCTCAATTATGTTGAATAATTTAACACTGGCAAAAAAGTTTGTATCAAGATACGCTCCTCCAAAACGGCACATAAGTTCGTATCGGCAAAGATCTACAACCTGAGCCCAGCGACTTTGTTTATATTTTTCACCGGCTTTAATGGCAATTTGGCAGTACGCCCATACATTGGGAAAATTCTTTTCAGTAAAATCCTTTTGTGTCCAGAGTTTGTAGGTCCAGCCGGCACATTTTGCTGCAGTTTCTACTGTTTTCATCATGGCTTTTTTGTATTCAGGTATTTCCTTATTTCCAAACCAGATCTGATGAACAATTTTAGGTATAATTCGCATTTGATCCACTGTAAGAAGTTTCTCAAATGACATAGGAACTGTTTCAAGTACATTGTTCAGTAACTGATTTGTGTTTTTATATTCAAACGCCTGCATATTCTTCAGGTAGTTCCGTGTATGTTTTCCATATTGACCCCACGGCTGAACTTCAAACAGTGTGCGATTATTTAATCTGAATGTATCTTGTTTGCTAATAATTTTTTCATTATATCTTAAGGAATTTACAAAATTAAGCCAGCCCCTTACGGAATCGGCATATTTATTATCACTGAATACAATACTCTCATAGTAGGGTTCAGCTGTGGCATATTGATCACTTAGAATCTCTTTGTATCCAGCTGGCTCACGATTACTTGATGCACCACCACTAGTAGCTGCAGTTTCTTCTGATGTTAGACATTGTGGATGACTTACATAAACACGACCCAGATGTTCTTCAGGATCAAGGTAATCATTGTACCATAAATCCAAATATAAATATTCAACAGGAAGTTGAAATATTTTTAAAGGCGCCAATAGACCTTTTTGATTGAACATAAGGGAAATAATACGATCATCCGCTTTTCCACGCATTTCGGGTTTCTTTGTTTCGGATATCCAAAGATCAATTAACCGTTTGGAACCTTCGGTCTGACCAAAGTACATAATACCACCAGATGTTTCAAATCTGTAAGGGGCTACAGAATACTCTTCATCCACAATAAATTTCTCACCTCCGCGTGGGTCAGTATTCCATCCTCTTGCCATAAAATCATAATCTGGCATATCAAACAAGTGAGGATATGATTTAATTTCCATGTCACCATCAATATACACAATACTACGACCTTTGCAAATTTCAAGTGCCTTTTTAATAAAGTCTGGTTTGGCATTAATTAACAACTGATACATTTTGCGTTTTTTATTTTCATCTGTGCCGTCAATAATTTCCTGGGCATATTGAACAGATAAATAGTTGCAATTTGCTCTTTTCAGAATTGCTTCCCAATTTGCTATCATTGTTTTGAAGGAAATAGGATCCTTAAATCGTAAGAAAGTCTCTAATGCTCCTCGTAATGTTTGCGATTCTTCTTGTTTATCTTTAGTCAACTTCTGTAAATATGTACTACCTCCAAGAATATCAGTAAACAAGGACGCTTGGGATTGGAAATTTCGCAGTAATGTTGATTTTAATGAAGCATTGTACGCTTGTAATGCCTTGTATTTTACCAAATTTAATCTTGTTTGAGATTCATCTTCATTTCTCAGAGTTTCTATAATTCCTGTTAGTAGTGTTAAACTTTCAATATTTTTTTCTAAATCTGTTTCATTTGCCTTCATTCTTTCTTGAATACTCTTTTTGTGTATTTCGCTAGTTGATTCACTGAATTTTATCTCAAGCTCCTTTTGAAAGTTTTTACAAATCTCAATTTCCTTTTTAAGTAGGTTTATTTGTTTATTTTTTTCCTGTAATTCAAATAATTTATTCTTCAAAGTATCAATACACTGTTTTGCTGCAATTATTTGAGTATATATTTCGATGTTAGTATCAATTACTTTTATAAGTAAATTGTACAGAACATAGGCAATTTGTTTTTCAGGAGGTGTCTTGTCCTTTCCCACAATACTTACTCGTTCATTATAGTATGCTTTTACTAGTTTTTTAAACATATTTTTGAAAAATGTCGTACCATGTGTAATTACATTTCGTAAATATGACATTTTTACTATTTTGGTTTCATTTACAGATGAACCATCTTCTAATTTCTTTTTAATTTTAATAGATACCTCTATGTGTTTTTTCAATTTTTCTACATTTTTATCCTTAACTAGTTTCCAAATATCTGCTGACATAATTGTATCCATCGGAAGATTCAGTAAATCTTCATAAAATACAGGACATGGTCTAGCATAATTTTTATTTTTATTTTCATTTCCCCACCAATATGTAACAACAACAAACTTACTGGCTTCATTTACAATAACTGGACTATGTGTTCTGGTGTCACCAAAAATAAGTGTATCAATTTCCTGTGTATCAAGTTTATATTGTTCTATCTCCGCTCGTTCTTTTTCAATACGTTGAGCATCTGATACAAAGAAAGAACGATCTACCTTACAATCGGTAGATTGTAATTCTGTAAATGCTCTTTCAATGAGTGGTTCCTCCATTCCTTCTATAAATTACGAAAAAAAAGAAAAATAAAAACGAGAGAAGAAATAGAATGCCCGAGACGCGACGAAATAAACGAAAACACTTGTCTGGCGGAGTAATCGCCGACGAGCAAACTGTAATTCGTACAACTCGTCTATTAATTGTGAATAATGCCTTAGAGGCAATAACACTTGCTGGAGCAAATTTATTTTCAGCACCCGAATGGACAGTTGTTTGTAATTCGGGAGAGCAGGATGGTGGAGAGAAGTTATTCTATAAAAATATGAGCAAAATGGGTATTTATGAGTATTATTATGGTTATGGTACAAATAATTCTGTTCTGAAAAATTTAGCGTGTAAATCCTGGTGTTTAGTTGCAACAACAAATTCTGAATTAGTACCACTTATTCAGGATATATTCATGCAGGAACCATACACTATAACTGTTTCGGATACTATGATTTCAGCAAAATTAAATCGTTTTAAAACGGTTTTAGTAAGTCAGACTGAAAAACATTTTCAAAAAGATGAACAGGCGAATCAAAATGGTGGACAGTATGGAGGAGTTTTACCATCAGATATTGTTACTTCAATACAACAGACTTTTGTATCCCAGGATAAACCTGAAGTATTTGCTGAATTTCTAACACGTGATATGTTTACTGTAAAGGAAATATTGCGAAAGATGAATGAAAAAGTAAATGTAAAGACAGAGGATGGCAAAACTCATGAAGTATATAACAGTATTCTATATTTACCTGAAACTACATCAAATAACAGTATTAGGGTTTTGAAATCGTTTTTGGAGAATCCTTATAGCAAACAGATGGATATGCTCTTCTTTGATAGTAGGCCTACACCAACTATCGTTGAACAGTATTTTTATAAAATTGATTTGGATGAACCAATTATTATACGTACAAATTCTACAACTCGAAAAATGATTGCTTTACTAGATTCAATTGATGATCTTGAAACACTTTTTTCAGAAGGATATCAGTTTCTAAGTTCTTTACGCATAACTCCTCTGAATTTATTGCCTATACCACAAGTTCCTAACCAACAAGGTGGAGATATGAATGACCTTTTTGCTGGAATGGATGATTCAGAATTTCAGGAGATGGAAATCTCCCAAAATCCGTTTATCGCTCTAGTGAACCCTACAGTTGATCAGACTATTTCAGTTACTGAACCATTGGAGACTCCTGTCACTGAATCAGTAGAACCAGTTGTTACGGAGCCTCTGGAGCCAACTGAGATTGAACCACCGGTACCAGTTGTTACGGAGCCTCAGGAGCCTACTGAGACTGAACCAGTAGCACCAGTTATTACTGAACCATTGGAGGCTACTGTAAGTGAATCACCGGTAGCCCAGCAACTAGGAGGTAAACGACGTACTCGGAGACAGCGCAAGTATAAAGGACAGAAAAAGTAAAAACTATAATGGCCCGTGTTGTAATTTTATCAAGAACAAGTAAATGGGGTCTGGATACGGACTCTAAGTTAGTAGAGCAGGTGTTTCGTGAAGCTCATGCTCTAAAATCATTTTCTGTGGCCTCTATTGATCACATGGACTCCTACCAGTTTACGAATCCTAAACCCGTGGATATTCAGGTTCATCTAGAAGTTCCATGTAGGCAAGCATGGCCTTGGGCCAAACTGAATATTCTTGTGGTTAATCCAGAGTGGTGGCCAAAAAAAGCATGGGATTGGGCTTTGACTACGGCAGACTTGGTGGTCTTTAAATCACCCCATGCTGCCGCTCTATTTCCAGAAGTTCCTGTTCAAAAACAAGTTGTGATTCCTTGGCGCACTGGTATTCAAACACTTCCTTCCACTAATGCTAAGAAAAATACGGTTATCTATCTTGTGGGAGATTCCAAAAATAAATTAGCAGCGGCAAAACGAATTGTGGAAGCTTGGCTTCCTTCTTGGCCGCCTCTAAACCTTTGGGGCTCAAGAACAGCAATTGATAAACTACACCCATATATTTCATCCTCATCTGCAGATATTGTGGCATCTTCAGAATATCGCACAAACGAACAAAAACTGAAGGCACAACAGGAAGCAAAATACCATTGTGTGGCCTCGGTGGCTGAAGGCTTCGGTTACACGATGGCGGAATGTGGTATAGTGGGTTCTCTGCCTCTCTGGTCAGGCCTCAAAGTTCAGGATTCTATGTGGGGATCCGTGTTAGAAGGAAAAGGACGTATTGAAACGGAAGAGGTAAGTAATGATGAACAAGAAGCATGTCAGTTTCGTGAATTCCCAATTCAGATCTCCATTGAAGAAATTCAGAGGGCAGGAAATGTTCTTTTTTCTCTGTCAGAATCAGAGTATGCCCGTCTGACATCGGCATTTCAGAAAAAGGCATTGGAAGTACAGCGACAGTTTCGCGAAGGATGGCGACAAGCACTAAAGTCCCTGGCATCTCTGAAAAAGATTACTCAACCTTTTGTTCTGCGCCGTATTCCTAAAGATGACCTACCTCATGTAGCAGTGATTACACTTACACGAAATCGGCCAAAATGGTGGGCAAACATGACTCAAAACATTCTGAAGTCAGATTATCCGACGGAGAAACTTTTGTGGGTAATTGTGGATGACGGAGATGGAATGGGTAGAGTAGATGCACAAGTTCAGACGTTCCGCGAAAAGACTCCCACAATTCAGGTGGAATATGTTAGTCTGACAAAATCGGCAACGATTGGATCAAAACGAAATAAGGGATGTAAGGCGGCTTTGGCTAGAGCACCAAATACCGAGGTATTTTTAATGATGGATGACGATGACCATTATCCCAAATCATCTATTGAAGCCCGTGTGACGTATCTGAAGGATATGAAGAAAGGATGTGTATACTGTTCTACACTCCCTATGTATGATTGCCGGCGTTACATTAGTGCTATGAATGTACCGCCTATGGATTTGTCGCCCGCTGAACGAGTGAGTGAGGCTACTCTAGCATTTACACGACAATTCTGGGAAACCAAACAATTCCCTGCTGAGGTAAATATGGCGGAAGGAGAACTGTTTGTAGCGGGACGAGATGCTGAAACGGCAGAAATTCCTCCTGATGGAATTATTGTCAGTTTCTTACATGGGGGGAACTCAACTTCACGACGGGTACCAGAAAGTCAGGAACCCAACGGGTGTCATTATGGATTTTCAGATGAATACTTTACATATTTGTCTGGGATGTAGGATTCTCGTTAGAAGAGAATTCAATGGTAGGTTTTAAAAATTCAGCAAGCGGTGTGGATTCTATTTTAGCACAGACCGTTTGCCATTCCGAAGAGTCTTTCAGAGGAATGTTCATCAAATCAAAAAAGAGAGCAAGCGGCGGGATTTTGCGCATCTGCTGAATCAGAGCATCTACTTCTGGATGACAATAGACCTGAGGCATTTGTATGTATTCCTGGATAATGTAGAGATCACTGAAGGTGGGAATTTTATCAGAAGGGAGTTGTGGGAATTCTACGCGACCGACGCCCTTCAGAGTTAGTGTTGCTTTTCGCGATAGTGTTTCCATTTTGGCATTAAATGTTTCTACCACTGCTCTTACAGTATTCAAAAGTTGAACTATGGGGAATCGAATAATATCAGGAGACACAACTGTAAAAAGCCAAAAGAAGAATCCGATAACAAATGATTTGGAGGATCTGTAAAGTGTGGTGCGAAGCTCTGAACGAATGTTGGGAGAAATGAGAAGAAAGGCATCACGCGCTATTTTCAGAAAAATTCCGGCATACATTGGCGACTGACCAAAAATACCCACAAAACTGAAAATACTGTGATAAAAGTTTCCACGCGCTAAATCCAGAAGAGCCATCGCTATACTAAGAGGACCTCGGAGGGAGGAACCGATGTAGGGAATTTTGGGTGCCAGGATACGCAGAAGTTCCAAAATGGCGTTTAAAATAGGAAGCACCATTCTTACAGGAACTATGATGGGCAAAGGAATCGGTCCGAGTGGAAGAATAAACTTTGGATCCGGTGCCACAGATTCCAGAGCAGTCAGACCATATTGTTTGGAGAAATTGGTCACCTCGGCATCAATAGCATCCAGGGTATTTGTGAATCCTGTAAACTGACGATCAAGTGAAAACATTTCTGGATCGGCATTTCCTACCAAAGTTCCAGCAGCTGTACCAATCTTTTCCAAGGTCTTCCGTATTTGACCACCTCCTCTCATCCGAGAGTGATTATCTAGACTGCGAAGAACTGTGTTTTTTTGATAACTACCACCGGACTGTCCAGTCGTATTGTGTGTGGGAAAATACTGCCGAAAAGCATTTTCCAGATTTGTGGCCTGTTCAGCTGTAAAAAGCGGTACTCCCGTATGCGGAAATCGTATCTCTGCAAATTGAGGATCCTGAGGAGACTGTTTGAAACGTTGATACATTTCGGCAAACGCTGAAAGTGCAATATAGGACCAAGTTGCCAAGGATGGCAACTTTTCTTTTAATTCTTGAAATACTTCTTCCACTGAGGAATTCATCTTATTTGGGATCCCTAAATAATTTTTAGCAAACAACCTAAAAATTTGAATATACTGATTCAGAAATAAATCTATCCAAAGATAAGAATGGAGGATTGTGGGATTTGTTTGGACGCGTTTAATAAAAAACAGCGAAAGCGTATTCAATGTGCGTACTGTAGTGGAGCATACTGTAGGGCATGTGTTCAAAGATATCTTTTAGATGATACGGCAACAGAACCACGATGTCCTAATGCAGAATGTCGTCTAGGATGGTCTGACGATTTCTTGTCTGAAACCATGACCAAATCCTGGCTTCTAAATGAATATAAAAAACATCGGGAAAAGATTCTGATTGATTTGGAACGTGTACGTCTTCCTGAAACTCAGGAAGATGCTGGACGGTATATCAAAGCAAAAGCATTCAATGACCCAATTTCAAAGCAAATTCAGGAACATCAAAAACAACTCAATGCTCTTCCTGAATGGAATCGTGTGAATGAAGCATATAAGAAATATTATTCTGCTAGTCGGAGTCAGCCCGATTTTCAGACAATTTTGGAGGAAATGAAGGCAGCCACAAAAGCATTAAAAGATGCTCAACGTCCCCATACAACAGTTATACGTAACTTAACAACAGCAGAATATATTACAAATAAACGAATTGTGGATGCATTCGGTGTTCAGAGGGTTATGGGAACAAGAACTGAACAGCCAAGATCGGCATGGACGTTTGTAATGAAATGCCCTGTTCAGACCTGTGAAGGATTTGTGGGAATGAATTGGAAATGCGGCTTATGTGAAGTGGAAGTGTGTAAGGATTGCAGAGAGGTAAAGAATGAAACGGAGGAACATGTTTGTGATCCTGAAAAGATTCTGACAGCACAGGCAATTCAGAAAGAGGCAAAACCCTGCCCAAAATGTGCTGCACAGATTTCCAAGATTGATGGATGTGATCAGATGTGGTGTACGCAATGTCAGACCGCATTCAGTTGGAGAACAGGTGAAATTGAGCAATCACGGGTTCATAATCCACATTATTATGAATGGATGCGACGGAATAGTGGTGGGCCAGCACCGCCTGCCCCTGAAAATCTGGAATGTCTAACACCTAATGAAATTATTGACCACGTAATTCATTACAATCGTAGACATAATGAACTTATGAACTGGTGTAGGAATTTGCGGCATTTTCAGTTTATTCTGCGATCAGAACAACGACATTTGGAGAATACACGAGCAAGTGATAAGAAGAAACATGATTTGCGCGTTCAACGGTTAGCAGCCGAGATTGATGATGAGAAATGGAGGATTTCCTTACAGAGGATTGAAAAAGCACAAAAGAAGACTCAGCGCGTTGTAGAAGTGCTACAATTGTATTGTCAGGCGGGAATTGATATCCTGCGTTCTTCTCTTTTGGAGGATTCTGATAAACAGGCTGTTTGTAATCAACTTGTGCAACTTCAAGGATATTGTATGGGAGAATTTGAAAAAATCAGGTCACGGTTTAAGAATCAGGTACCTGATTTAGTATTGCCTACATATACCATGGGATTATAAACTATTTATTTTAGTTGTTTTTCCATGAGTGCTACTTGTATTCTATTATATCCAAGTACCTGTGTTTGGTAAAGTATAGTGTGTCCCATAAAAAGAGTTGCTATGATTTTAAAGCCAATATGAGTTGGTGCACTCATTATTAATTTTCATTAGAATAATTGCTTTTAGATGATGTAGGAAGTCTATCAATTGCTCCATCAATCCAGTCAATTGTCAGAATTTTCTCCTGAAGTTGTTGAACTTTTTCAGGAGAAAGTTTGTAGAGTTCTTCTGTTCGTTTAATGAGCAGGGCATATCGTTTTAGAAAGAGTCGTCTATAAAACGAAAGTTCTTGTTCTGTCATTGTTGTATTGGAAACTAGAATTATGAAAGTATATCAATTTTGATCAAAATTGAGGAAATACGGCATCAAAATCTTTTCTTAGTACTTTACAATGGCCTTCCAAGATTACGATGAATATGGTCCGGCACTCCTGGGAAATGACAAGTTTAAGTTGAGAGCAAAGTTTCGTCTGACGCCCTCCAATCATACTCTGGCAAATGTTCTACGTCGTGAAATTCTTGTTGGAGTTCCCACAGTTGGATTCAGAACTGAACCGGCAGAATCTTCCGAGGTTGTGATTCATACAAATACAACTCCGCTCGTGAATGAAATGATCGCTCACAGAATTGGCATGATTCCAATTCGTGCCGATCCTTCAGAATTTGATCCGACCCAATATGAATTTCTTCTGGATGTTGAAAATACAACGAAGTCAATTATTGATGTAACGGCATCGGAATTTGTTATTATTAAGCGAGATCCCGACAATCCTGAAGATGAAGGACAGCAAGTTCCGACAGAAGAATTCTTCCCACCGGATCCAATTACAGGAGAGACATGTTTGATTACTCGGCTTAGACCCCAATGGAATATGGTATCCGCGAGCACCACTTCCTCTCATGAACGTCTTTCACTCAAAGCGAAAGCGTCCATTAGTACTGGAAAGGAGAATATTCGTTGGAGTCCAGTCAGTCAGTGTTCTTTCGAAAACACGTTGGATGAAAATCCAGAACGACAGACGCAAATGTTTCATACTTGGCTAGAAATTAGCAAAAAGATCCCCGACCCTGCTGTGGTTGGTGCTGAAAGAATTGATGAATTGCGCCGTGAATATGATACAATGGAAAAGCAACGGTGTTTTCTGGTAGATGCTGAAACAGGTGAACCAAATGACTTTACATTCTACATTGAGAGCGTGGGTGTTCTGCCTATTCCAGAAATTGTACGACTTGGAATTGATTCACTGATTCGTAAAATCAGTAAATATCAGGATTTGGACGGTGAACTACCTGCAGGGGTACAAATCCGTCACGCGGATACTCAATTCCCGTGTGTGGAATTTGTGTTTGAGGGGGAAAGTCATACACTTGGAACACTTCTTCAGTATTATATTGATGAACTACATAATATGGATACCGGATCAGAGGATCCTAAAATCACCTATGTGGGATATAATCCTGGTCATCCTTTGCGAAATGAAATGTTCCTGAAGGTGGGAATCGGTCGCGGTATGGAAGATCCTGATCTGGAGTTCCAAACAGCGCGTCTCGTAGTTGCTAAGACTTGTAGGTATCTGAAGACGTTGTTTAAGGGTATGATGCAGGATTGGGCGAATCTGTTCCAGGGGCAACAAGTACCACAACCAACGGATGAATAATTCCCACGCTTAAGTAAATGGATCTCTTACAAATAGCACTTGTAGTGTTTATTGTATTATTTGTTCTGGCATTTGTATATTATGTAAAACCCCGGTTTTTTATTGGAACCAACGAAGGGTTCACTACAATTGCTGTGGATGCCGAAACTTCACCAAAATGTGTTGCTAGGAGCCCCGAAGCGCAGGAACTACTCCGCATTACCAGTGCTGCAACCCAGCAAATGGCGCCGGCTTCCAGTCAACGGATGGCATTTGAGGAACTAAAACTCATTCTTCAGAAAGCAACCTGTATGGATGCAGATGTTTCAGGGTCCGGTGCTGGTACCTACACAACCTATTCCCTTCCCTACAATACCCAACACGATATTGAACCTGTAGCCAGTTTTGTAGGACGCTGCCTGAGAAATGCTGTACGTTCAGACGATATTGAAGTCCTATATGATAAGATGGAAACACGAGGAAATGAGTTAATCCAGGCCATTTGCCCGCAAAAAGAGATGCGTCAAAAAGCGTTTGATCTGTTTCACAAGGTGCTTTCTACATCAGCTAGAACTATTACAATTAATTGTTTGAAACCTCAACCTGTAATGGATATTCCACCTGGAGTTCGCGATCCAGGATATTATTCACCTCCCGAACTCACACGACTATCGGCTTACAAAGAAGATGGACGATAAATAGAGATGGTGAATAAGTCAAGAAAAAGTAAACGGAGTGTTAGAAGTTCGAGGAGAAATTCTCGTCGAACTTGTGTGCGGTCTTTTTCTCCGATATTGAGTGCCAAAAATGCTTCTTTGTTTTGCCAAGAAGCCTGGATGCGCAACCAGAGCAAAGTTATTGGTGGTGCTGCTCCTAACACCGTTCAATTATTTTTGACATCGGGAAATATTTCTATGGAGGATCGTAACATGGTTCGTTTTTTATGGAACAAGTATGAACAATTTAGAGATCAGCAAATGGTAGGAGAAAAACGATGGATTGCTGATGCTCTTTGGACACTTATTCAGAATGTTCTTTCCTCTTACAAAAATCAGAATTTTGTCAGTATGGTAAATTCTCCTAAACTGTTAGCAGCTATGACATACTTGTTTGATGAAATAGTTGCGGATTTTGAGGAGCGTGTGGAAAATCCCGTAAAAAGTTGTAAACTATTACCAGGAAAATTTGGGAGACCGGCGGCTTGTCCTGAAAAGAACAGTTCAAAACTCCATATATGTATCTCTGAATTTACTCCGATTCTCAAAGAAGCAAAACGTCTTCGTAGGACGGCTGAACAGAATCCGACTGAATTTATTCAGAAAGTTCTTCAGTTTTTTTCCACGGTACAGGCATCTCCTACATGTCTCTCATTCACTCGCATTGAGAACTTTGCCAAGAACAAGGGAAAGTATACTGCTGGAAATATGGAGTTATTTCGTGTTCTTGCCGATCATTATCAGGGAAATGTGTATGAACCCACAAAAATTGTAAATTCAAACAATCGCGTATCAACTATATCAAGAGCCAGTTCCGTTTCCTATGAACAGAACTACGCACCAAACTATTAATAATTAATAATTTGATTAGAAAAGAGACCGTAAAGTGTTGGAACTAATAAATTTACACCGAAAAAAAGGACTTTCATTAATGCTTCATAGGTTATACGTAGCCCATAAAAGTTAAGACCGAGCGGCCGGACTTCCATATATCGCATTATTTCCTCGTAATCATCCTGTAATATATGATGTTTATGCAGATAATTTACCACGTACTTATCCATATAATTCAATTTACAGATACATAATAAATACCATAAAAGGGCAAATGATTTCATAACTAAACCAGGTATTACAAACCATGCCTTCTTAACAAAAATGGCGAGAGCATCCGCTGGAATATTAATGATAAGAATAAAAATTACAAGTTGTATGAGGCGATTCCAAACATTTCCAAATGTGCGATTCAATTCAAATTCCTCATCATAAATTCGAAAAAAGTCAAATTTGGATAAAGTGGAATCTGTAAGAGTATGTATGTGTTGTTTAATCTTTTCGGAACGCTGTAGAAGTTTCACTGCTGTATAATAATACACCGCGGATGCAGCAGAAAAAAATATATACCATGTTATGGACATAAACACGTTTCCTATTTGTTCATACCACGGGTCTTCGCGTTGATTAAATAATTCAAACCAGCAAAAGTATGCCCAGTATGCCATAAATAATCCGTAAAATGTAAGGGTTGTCCAGCGATACAATTTATTAATATTTACCCCAGTAAATGTATAAAACTCTTGCCGTTTTGTAAATAGGTAAATATATGTAGGAAATAGTAGCATTATGTGGGCAGACCAGAACTCCGCTTGATGGATATAATAGGTTGGATTCCATGCTAGTGAACATGCTCCGACACCTATCCATGCTATTGTAAGTAATGGAAGTACACGATTTACTCTAGGTAAACAACCAGCATATGCCATGTAGACTACATCTCGTTCAATTAGAGCACGTGTTGTACTTGGTACAGATTGAGTAACAGGTACAACAGGAATTAATATAGTTGACATTCTATACATTACGTGATATATGTTTGAAATTAGCAGCAGTAACCAGGGTACATTAGGGCAATTAGAATGGCGAGACCAAAAATCTGCCAGACACTCTTGGCAGGTTTAGCAATGGAGATGAGGGATACCAGAACCTCATTCCACAGGTATTTTCCCACAAATAGAATCAGAGCAAACATTACCATCAGTGTAACAATACTTACAATGGCGGATTTTCCCACCATCGGGGAGATTCCAGTTGCACTTTCAAAGGTTTCAGTCTTTGTAAATCCAGTTGCATCCAGGAAAGATTCCACAACACCGGAAACAGCAGATCCAATCATTTTCTATTCAATAAAGAGATAAAAATTCTAGGCGGAACCAGAATCAGAACTTCCTGACCCCCCAACAAGTTTTATCTCGTGTTTGGTTACCGTGGGTCTTTGGGACTCCAAATATTCCATTAAGGCACGAGCCTTGTTTTCATCGCCTTGAAAAAAATCAGTATAATGTTTGAGAAGTGAGGATTGATTGATGGGCGCTTTGGCTTCGCGAATTTGATGGACAACGGCACCTTTACTGACATTCAGTTGCGCAACTTTGTGGGATTCCATAATACGCAGAATAAGCTCGCGGAGTGCTTTGGATTTGGTTTTGCGCTGTTTCATTTCGGCATTCAGTGTGGCAATTTCATCCTGAAGTTGCATCCATTGCTTCAGAAGACTAGGAAGTTCATTAATTGTCAAACCACCGGCAGAAGTATCTGTTGAAATGAGAGACATCCTTACTTAACATATTGATTGTATTTCTTAAATCAACGTTACATCTGCGTAGAAGTTGTGAATGGAAAATCGCTTTGTAGGACAATAGGAGAACAGGGAATGTCTCAACACATCTGTTACTTTAGTAAAAAATGCCGATTTTGCCAAGGATTCTTGGAGGAATTGGCAAGATCTCCGTATACTAAGGAAGTCAGACTTGTTTGTGTAGATCCATCGCCATCAAGACCACCGCTCCCGGCATGGTTGAAAGTTGTACCAACAATGATTTTGGCAAACGGAGAAGAGCCGCTTATAGGACCAATGGCAGTTAATAATTGGCTGTTTAGTCGCAGATTACTTCAACAAGGCGGATCTGCTGCTGAAAAACCAGCGGTGCCGAAAGACGCATTTAAAGAAAGAACTGAACCTCTCAAAATTCCGGATTATTCTCCTGAAATAGCGCCACGACCTGGTCCAGCACCAAAACATGGTTCTGGTGGTGGTGGATCCTTGGCAGGTCCAGCGGAAGGTGAACCACTTCCTTGGCATGGCGATGAAATGGCCGGTGGGAATTGGTCTGACTCCTATTCATTTGTGGATGATCCATTTACAGCGGATAAAGGACAGAATCGAATTGTTAGAAATTTTGAGTTGTTAGGCGGTCCTATGGCAGCGCAAGCACCTTCAGGTCAAGCAGGAAAACCGCCACAACAAAGATCTGCAAAAGAGGATAAACTTCTAAAAGAATTTGAGGCTTTTTCCAAAATGCGTGATATGGAGTTTACTGGTCCAAAACGTACGTAACCAGAGATTGAAAGGGGTAAAACACTTTCAACTCTGGTACGTAATTATCTAAAGAAAATATCCTAGTAAAATACTAAATGGCTTCTCCACTTGCTGCATTTAATACGCAACTTATTGATTTTGTTCAGGATCTGGCGGAGACATATCCTGAAGAAAAAGACCTGGACAAGGCACTGAAAGCACTCCAGGCCCTGAAGAAAGTGAATCCTAAACTACTTCATTCAGCATTTATGGAATATATTTATCCTGATTTTCATAAACCTGTGATGGAGGAGGACGATGAAGCCCTAGTTAAAAATGCTGAAAAAATGCTGAATGGTGAATTTAGCGACTATGCTTTTGCCTATATTATCTTTTATAAACATTGGAGTTCCATGTCAGAAGCAAATAAACGTGCTATTTGGAACTGGTGTAAAATTCTGGTGGTCCTTGGTCAAAAAGCCGCCGGTATGTAAAAAATTGAAAATACAGTAAAAACAAATGTGAATTCAATGTGTATTCAATAAACAATGAATTCTTTACCCATATTTCGTACTAAGTTACTTCCTGATGATATCTTTCACTGGATGTGTCATCAGATGGGGATTTATTTTATTAAATCGGACAATGGCACCTTTGTGCGATTACCGAATTCCATACATGTACCATTCTCTTTTATAACAGACGTTATGAAGTTTGACCGAAGAAATATATTTATATGCTATCTGTATTACAGAATTTATTATTGTACTAGTTGTCAATACTACTATAATTGGCCATGTAGATGTTATGTTTGTACACTTTACTTACATGGAAATACTCAAGTTATGAATGAAATGAGGGACTATTTGCGTGATGAATTTCAGATCCATTTGAAACAAAATTCGGTATCCGAATGCGATCCATTCTTTCAAGGGGTTCAATTTGAGTCTAATACACGATATTGTAAAAATATTGTGTACCCAAAACCATATCCGACATATGCGGTTGTTTGTGCCAAACAAGAACCCGAAAATAAGTAAGAGTATGTCCGAATCACCCACATTTGAATCTACGCTTTGGCAATTCTGTACTGATCTTTCTGGCACCTTTCCGGAACTGACTGAGGCAATTCAGACTCTGAAATCTAGACCATCCGACGATATTCAGAAAGAGTTCTCCAACTTATGGAAACAAAATCTGGCAGGAATTGCCCTACGGGACGCCAGTATTTTTACATCTCAGGATCGTGAAGTTCTACCTGGTGTAATTCTAACATCAGCGCTATGGTCAGAAGTTTCTGAAACTACCCACAATGCTATTTGGAATTATCTGAGTTCATTGGCACTCTTGTCTGCAGCAGGAGGAAGTGATGCAGATTTTTGGAATGAAGAGGATTTCAAAAAAGGAATGGAGGAGATGATGAAACATTTGAAGGCTGCTGCTGATCAACCAATGGGTGGTGCTGGTGGCTCAGGCAGCCCATTTGATGGGTTTTCCGGAATTTTTGACAAACTGAAAGATATGGCCAAGATGTTTGAAGGTGGTGAAGGAGCAGCAAAAATGCCTGAATTCAAACTACCTGAACGGATGTTTAATGGACATATTGCCCGTATGGCTCGTGAATTAGCTGAGGAGTTCAAACCAGAGGATTTTGGTATTTCACCGGAAATGGTGAATACCAATGATCCAACCAAGATTTTTGAGTATCTTCAGGAAATTTTCACAAAGAAACCGGATCTTCTGATGGCAGCGGCACAACGGATTGCTAAAAAGATTCAGGTGAAATTCCAAAGAGGAGAGATTCAGAGGGAACAGATTATGTCGGAAATTCAGGAACTCATGAAAGAGTTTTCAGAAAATGAGGCATTTTCCTCCCTGTTTGGAAATTTGGGGGAGATGATGCAGATGTCAGCAAAGGCTTCTGGGAATGAAGGTTCAGAACGTCGTCGCCAAGTTCAGGAACGACTGCGCAAGAAACAAGCGGAAAAAGAAGCCAAAAAGGCTAGCACTGTTCCATCAAGTACTGCTGCAGCAGTTCAAGCCGCTGAAGCTGCCGCTGCAGCTCTGCTGCTAGAAGAGGACAAAAAGGCAACTAACAAAAAGAGAAAATAAACAGACTAGGAACTAGTGTTTGAATTTTTGATAAAGTTGATAGTCAAGATGAATATCAAGTTTATCATCCAAGGATTTTAAATGTCCCAGTAAAATGTCTTTCTGTTGTGTAAGAAATATATAATGTTTATATTTCTCCATACTATTTATTAAACCATATGATTCCAATTCCTCATTGAATCGTTGGATGGAGGAGAGAAGAAAGTTACGCTTCTGAATATCAGAACGTAGACTCTGACGAATATGAGATTCAGTATAGATTCGCCATTTGTATCCATGAGGATTTGTGGGAGGTTTAACAATCGGCTTTTCCATCATTGGTTCCACTTTTGACTGAACCAGACGAAAAGCTGAATTCTTAGAAGGAACAATACCTGGCATTGTGGGAAATGAAAGCACAGTCAGAGTATAGTTAGGTGTATATTATTTCAATTTTTTAGGCGGTTATGCAAACTGAATAAAAACAGAGGAAACTGTAAGAAAGAATGAGCGCGAATCAATGTCCCGTCTTTTGGACGGAGGATCCCATGATATTAGTAAAAGAATCCTATGATTTTTTTCCTTTTCATGAGGGAGCACAGAAATGTACTACTACAGCATTGAACTCTTTTACACGATTTGGTATTTATTTGGGTATAGTTATGGCAATCTTACAAGGTTCAGTTATGTATATTCTTATCAGTGTGGCTATAGCTATTATGAGTATGGCGGCCTATTATGGAATGAAAAATAAGGGAATTCTTCGTGAGGGATTTGTGGTTCAAAAAAGTCAACCGGATGTTGTATTTTCCATGCCAGGTGTAGCCCCGAGTATGATTCCCGAACCTGCCAATTTAGTGAAAGGTATAGAAGCTGCTGGGAAACCGGTTCAGGATGTAATTGGTCAGAAAGGACGCACTGAACCAACAGCAGCAAATCCATTTATGAATATTCTGCTTACAGAAATCGGCGATGACCCGACACGACCTCCTGCTGAAAATGCAGAGTTTCTGAAACGTCAGTTTTCCAATGAATTCCAAGAGCGAGTGTATGGAGATCCAAGTGATGTATTTCAACACACACAGAATCAACGGATTTGGGCAGTAAATCCAAGCACATCAATTCCTAATGATCGCGATTCCTTTCAGAATTGGCTGTATCGTGTTCCAGGTAGGACATGTAAGGAGGGTAATACAAGAGTCTGTAAAACGGGTACTGAAGGAGGTCAAGTTACATGGATCTCTCAAGCATAATTTCTAAATTTTTATACTCACAATAGAAGTAAGAATGTCCACAGCACCTTTTCCTCGATCTGGGAAAAAGCAACCCGGTGAATTTGAGATTAATGCTTTTACTCGTACATGGGATGATGGATGTGAGGTATCTCAGCATATTCAGGATTCTCAGGGTCCCGGTGCCTACCAGACACGCAATTTAGTTCCCCAACAGGCGAAAGCTATGAAGGTTGAAATTCCCAATCCTACTTTGTTAGGTCGTGAAGGATTTGGATTCAATAATCAAAAGATTGATGATGATTCCAAGTTGCGTACCAATCAGACTCAGGAAGGTCGGCAACGATGCCCTCTACATGTTCAGGCACGCCCATTTACTACTGTTCCTTACATGGGTCGTGGTAAACTGAATGCCGATATTGAAAGCGGTCTGATTTATTCAGAATTTGCTCGTGTGGAACGACCCTGTGGTACAGTCACTGAGACCTTCTTTGATGGTCAGTTTGTACCTCTTGTGCCCCATTTGGCAAAACATATTCAGAATCCGGCAAATTTAATACCCGAAGTGGCATCACAGGGATGGATTCGGTCTGGTATACCAAGCCGCCAATTTATTCGTGATTTAAATTGCTAAATATTAAATAAGGATGAATAATTATCCGAATAATTATGGTAATAATAATTCGGAATTAAGCAGAGCTCAAAAAGAAGCTATTGGACGATTTGTTGAAAATCCCACAGAAGAAACTTGGCAGGCTGTCACAGAAATAGAACCTTACGACGATGAGATTCTTAGATTTGCTATTCTTCCTGAACTGATTCAGTATGATGATACGCGGGGATTTAAATATGTAATGGAAAGATTAGTAATTGATCCTTTGGATGCTGGAGAAAGAGAAGCGGATTTTGACGGAGAGGATTTTGATTGGGATCTTACTAATTTATTTGATTTAGCATGCCAATACAATGATGAGGAAACATTTAATTACTTATTAGATTTGTTGGAATCTCGTGGAATAAATATATGGCTGCATCATCATCCAGGATATGGAATTGAAATTGGAGACGGATACATATCTGAATGCCATGGCTACTTGAAAAATCGCAGAGACGATGAGTTGAAAAAACTGAAGCTATTGACAGCCAAAATGCCGGCATTAGTTGTGGCATATGAAGTTGCTGAGTTCACTCCCTTACAATTAACGCAAGATGAAAAAGATGAACTTTTGTGGATGTATAGACTACCGCCATCCCCTATACCACCACCACCACCGAGACAGGCGCCTCCTATACCACCGCCTGAAGAAGAGTATTATGCCGAGTTACGGGAGCCCTTTCTACATAGAATTCAAGTAAATAATACTAATATAAAACAACATAAGAAGAAACGTATTATTCGTAAACTTGACATTTATATTAGCTATAATGAAGATCATCCTCGCCCCGATTATGAAGCATCCGTATCAGTTACCCTAAACGGTACACCGAGTTATGGAGATTCTTCTAGAGTAAATAGAATTGTTTATAAAAATGATAGAAGTATATTAATTGGCTTAGATAATGAACTCGTTCAAATATATGAATATAACGATCGCCTCTACTATCGTGGAGCCTATTCATTTAGTGAAACCTATGTATTTCCCCGATTTGTATCATTAGAAGATATTTGGAATGCAATTCAACCACATTTAGATATGAAATCCCATACTGTTATTACCAAGTGGAGTGGCCAATACGATAAATATTATATTAAAGTATTTGGCACTGAATACAGTAATAATTACACAATTACTGTGTTTGATATGCAGCCAGTATTGAATTATATAACTGCTGATGAAGCTTTTAAACCTTCTAAAATTCATAAAAATATTATAAGATATGTTACTATTGGTGAACCAGGTTCTGAATCTGCCCTTGTAAGAAAGGGAATAAATAAATATCACAATATACTTACCCGAAAATATACCAGTAAACAACGGCGTCTCAAACATGCTCAAGAACAACGTAAGAAGGCAAAAGAAGCACAAATAATTGCTAAAGTAAAGGCCTATGAAAAGAAGAAATATACTAGAAAAAGAAAATAAACTTTGTTTTCCCAAAGAAGAAATGGACTTTAAGGCACCACAAGCTGCTTGGAATTCAAATTGGAATCGTATTGGATCAACTGACTTTCCTCTTGTAAAGGATCAGCAGTCCGAAAACATGTTCTCATATACGCAGATGCCCGTGAAGTTTGAACACCCCCAGAAATGCCGTAATGCTTTAGGACTTGTAGGAGGTTCTGAAGTCAGTAACATTTCAGGAAATATGGTGGATCTAGAATCGGATCTGTTAGGAATTACCCGAGTTCAGAGTAAGTGTATTGCTCGCCAATATAAACCATCATGTGCTCTAGGAGGTCCCGGATGTCCTGATGTACCAGCTCCTTTTTCCTTTCAAGAGAAAGCAACAGGAGAAGTACGAACTGTTGATACTGCTCCTCGTAATTTACCCACTTGCCAAATGGTAACCTATCCTGGTGTTGGAGCTCCAGCACCTCTCAAAGTTAATACTTGTTATCCTATGCGCTTTTAATTATCCAAACAATACAGAGAAATGTCATTAATTAATCAAAGTATGAACCGGCGTAGATACGATGGTTGTAAAACCAACGACGATTTACGGGTGACAAGTGGACCAGGACGGTATCAATTGGACGAACCTAATAAATATTGCGATGCATGTTTTGCTCCCGAACCCACAATTCGCCAGCAAAAATGGGGTGCTTCAATGAATTCTAAGTATATAAAAACTGATGTAGAATCTGATCTATTTAATATTAATAGACCTACAACTAAGACTGTTTGTAATCAGTATAATCCTGAAAAGAATGATGTGAATAATTCTGGAAAAGAGGTAACAAAAGAGTGTTCCTTTCCTCAAACATTTACCCGGCTTGTGGATCCTCCCTGTACTTTACGGTCCAGTGGATGGAACCGATGGGAGTGGCTGTGTGATAACCCTCAAGAACTTGTGATGATTCCATTTGATAATCAGGTTACAACCCGACTTCAACAAAAAGATCAATTCCGTCCCTGTATTCCTGTACCTCAGGATCCTAAAGCTGTGCTCCCTGCTCCTCGTGAATCCAATTTTAGTATGCGATTTGACAATGCTACAGAAAAAGGACTTCAGGAAGTCGCAAATTCTATGCAGCAGGTATTTTTCTCGTTTCCAAGGGGCGAAGATTCAATCCCGGCAGCACCTTCTGCATTACAAGGCGTGGAGGCAAATATGGTAAACCCACCGTCCATAGCATACGCTCCCTATCGCGCTTATTAAATATTAAATGGTTAATTATGAACAACGCATTTTATTAATGTTCGTTGTTCTACAATCAAACAACCTACCACCCAAATAGAATTATCAATGGAAACATTGGCTTTTTTGGGGTTATTGGGTGTTGGCTATCTGGCAGCACCAAAAAAAACAAAAACACCGGAACCCGTTACTGAACCTTTTGCTAATACAAAAAAACCTGAAGATGTTCAAATTCCGGCGGTTCAATGGGCTGGTAAAAGTTCCAGCGGATCTTTGGACATTCAGTATCAGATTCCCGCATTAAAAAAGACAGTACCACGAGAACCTAACCCCGATAGTATGCAGGGCAATGAGTTTCAGTATGCGACTAAACAGTCGAGTGTGACACCACAGCCTAATCCTGCTATGGCCGGTGCTCATCTTACACGTGTTCAAATGCGCCCTGATGGAAAAGAAACTGCTACTCCTCGTCCTGGATTTGTATCCGCTCTATCTGGAATTGAATACAAATCCGGTGAGTTCAAACATAATAACATGGTTCCTTTTTTCCGTGGTCAGCTAAAACAGAATACCTATGATGGCGCAAATCGTCAAATTTTGGACGATTATACAGGTGCCGGATCGTATCAGTATGCTAAACGGGAACAAACACCTTTTTTTGAACCGACTAAAATGCCAACAGGGAATCCCTATGGTCTAGAGGCAACAACCGATTTTATGGAGTCACGTATTAATGATCCCAGAAATAGGGCAAACGAACGTCCTATGGAGGCGATTCGTGTGGGTCCTGGTTTGAACAAGGGCTACACACATTTACCCTCCGGCGGATTTCAGCAACAGGATGGTGAAGAATATGTCCTTCAAAGAATGCCACGTGTAAATGACATGCGCACGGCCAATAATCCCAAACTCACCTATGAGAAACCCGTTGTACCCGGTGCCCATTTTGTGGCAAACAGTGGCTCCTCTGAAACTGTGGGTGAGGTTCGCAAATACAATCCTGATAAATTCTTCATTAATGAGAATGGTGAGAGAAACTTTGTTACCACGGGTGCTAATATTAAAACAACCGCGCGTGCTGCCCAAGTTCTGAAAGATACAACCCGTATGGAAACATCTACGGAATATGCCGGTCCAGCTGGACAGGCAGAAGGTGCTGCTACTTATACTGTTGCTTCGGCAAAAGCACCACTCGTTAAACAACATGGCCCTTTTGGGTACCGTAATGCCGATGCATCCAATTACTTTAACAAAGATACGGATGCCGAACAGAATGATTACGGTAAAAAGGGTGTGGAAATCAGACCCAATGAGCGCTTTTACACAGGTGAACGTGTCCAAGCCACAAACTTGGCACCCGATTTGAAGGAAGTAACTCTACCGAACCAGGATATTGCTAAACCTACACGCGCTCAAGAAACAATCGGTAATATTCGCGGGGCTGGTAACTTTACTGCTATGGGTGGCGGTATGCCTGGAAAGCTGACCGTGTATGATCCAAATGATCAATTGCGTACAACTATCAAAGAAACCACAATAGACAATGACTGGTTGGGTCAGGCAGGTCAGGGTGAAGCACAGCCGAAACTGACTGTGTATGACCCTAATGATGTGGCTCGTACTACAATCAAAGAAACCACTATTGATAATGACTGGGTAGGACAGGCAGCACCTGATCAGGCTCAAAAATTAACCGTATATGATCCTGATGATATTGCTAAAGTAACCGGCCGTAATACTCTGGAGGATTGGGATCGTTACAGAAACTTCGGAAGAAATGACACACCTGTGAGTGCTACGATCCGTGTTCAGGATGGGGTGCGTCTCACTCAGAAGGCAGCAATCTCCGCTAAATCCTCTTGGACTGGTTCAGCAAATGCTTATGCTAAACAGATTACGGATCGTGAATCCGCTGAAAATATGCGCCACTATGCCCAGAAGGAACGCATAGCCAGAGGTAGAACACCCACAAATTCCTCCACAAAGGTGTTTAATGGTGAAGATTATGTGAATCTCCAGTATCGTAAGATAGTGAGTGATTCTGTGAATGATCGTGAACCTGGTCTGGATCGCGTGAATTCAGAGACAACTGGAGCAGAAGTGTTGGGAATTCAGAGACCTCGTGCTGCCCTAAAACTGGATATTTCTGCTGTTCGCAATGAACCTATTGTTGTATCAAGCCTTGAGGAGAATCCATATGTGATTCCTCTACATAAAGTAGCAAAAGTCGGCGGTACTAACACTATATAATGACTAATAGTTGTTGGTCTAAAATCATAAAAAGTATTCAACTCAAGGATGCTTGACGAACTTCAATATGATCCGCACTCACCAAAAACTGTGGATGATATTGTGGGAAATTCTGAAATTTGGACACAACTTGCAAAACAAATTAGAGAGGATTCTGTTCCCCATATGATTCTTGCTGGTCCAGCGGGATGTGGGAAGTCCCTTTTTTTAAGAACTGTGTTGGAGTTTGAACAAAAACGACCATTGCTTTTTATTGATTGTACGGCAAATCCAGGATTACGAGATCTGCGGGATTCCATTCGTGGATTTTCGCGAGGATCCAGAACCGTTGATGGACACTTTCGGTGGATTTGGCTAGAACACGCCGATGCTTTGGCAAGTGATACACAGGCATTCTTGCGACGTATGATGGAAACCACGTCAAATACGACGCGATTCGTGTTTGAATGTAGGGAAGCGGGTGCTATTTCTGAACCCGTATTAAGTCGTTCCACATTGTTTCTAGTGAATTCTCCATTTGATACGGAAATATCCTATGAAATCAAACGCCGTACAAACTTTAGTTTAGATGATTCAATTGTAACCTCAATTACACAGATTTCTGAAGGAAATATGCGAAAAGCAATTATGCAGGCACTTGTTCATGTTTGGAATTCTGATATTTCAACAAACTTTACTGAAATCACTGAAGTTTTGAATAAACGTCCTAAAACAGACAAGTCAGAGGATTGGATTCAATGGGCAATTGAAACTGAACAATTCTGTAGAAATAATGGATATGATGTTCGCGATGTACTTAAACTCGGATGGCCAAATAATTCGCATGTTTTTTATATATGTAGTCAATGGTCAAGACTTGGTGGTATTTCTCCAAAGACTTTATTCTTTCAGTGCATTTCAAAAATTATTCAGATCAAGTCTGGAACTGTCTAAAGGATAGTTATAAATTCAGGATTCAGAGAGTATGGAATCTGTATCCCTGTATTCAGAGGCTCGAAATGAGTATTTAAAGCAAATGTCAACATGGATTGTTCCATCCCTTGTTGACTTTTTTCGCACGAACTATTCTCAAATTGCCGCTACGGAAGGTAAAAAGGTAATGACCGCATTTCAGTCATGGTGTTCAGAAATTCCCCGTTGGAATCAGGATATAATTGAAAAAAATATTGAAACCCTTCTGGATTCTTGTAAATGTGATTACATTGAAGAGTTAATGACGGCAGTTTTTATTGCTCATACAAAAATGCTAACAGCTGTTCGGATTAGTTCCAAACAAAAGAAACTTCAGATTACTCTTCCTAAATTGGATCATTTTCTTCATCGCGTGTTTGTAGAATGTGCTAGAATTTTTTGGAAGGCACCATACTTATTTCTGGAAGAACTACCACCGATTGAAAAACAGAAAAATATTCTTCAGGCTGAATCCATGTGTACAGAGGCTCTAAGTTCAGCAGTTCGATCACTACTTCCGATTAAATCTATTCTGCGAGATTATCTGGAAGATGATGAAGATAACGATGTACCGAAACAGAGTAAAAAAGTGGATTCTTCTGATTCAGAGTCCAGTTCCGATTCAGATTCCTCAAGTGATTCTGATTCCGAGTCTAAGAAGAAAAAGAAGAAGAAAGATAAGCAAAAACAACCTGCCGTAAATAATGTTCCTTCAGAAGCAGCATTTATTAATACAGAACCGGATATAAAAGAGTTTGAAAAACCTAAACAAGAACCTCTGGTTGAAAAATTGGAACCAGAAATGATTCTGGAGAAGATTGAGGGAGGGTCTTTAGAGAAGTTGGATATTCTGGAATCTATACCTATTCAGACTTCAGAACCTGTTCAGACTTTAATACCAGGCCCTGTGACAGAACCTGTTCAGGTTTCAGCACCTGCACCAGAACCTGTTCAGGCTTCAATACAGGAACAGCTTGAAATTAAAATTGATACTGAACCATCTGTACGCTTTTCGGATTATGAAACGGTATTTGATGAGAACAAACCGAATGGCAATGAAATACGGTATGCTCCAAAAATGAGTATTGAAGAAATGCCTGATAATGAAAACTCATGGTATACTTCAGAAGTACCAACCCTCCAAATTAATGCAGATTCTGGATCCTCATTAGGTCTCGAAGAAATTGAGGATTTGGAACCGGCACCAGCACCAGCACCAGCACCAGC